>Ga0272442_10000634_pt1 | contig 55355 bp, 48 predicted proteins | sample SSMForm2O_FD_200262 | JGI IMG/M metagenome (GOLD analysis project Ga0272442, IMG submission 200262) | Marine sediment archaeal communities from Little Sippewissett salt marsh, Falmouth, MA, United States - SSM-Form-2O | ecosystem: Environmental > Aquatic > Marine > Wetlands > Sediment ... | reverse complement strand
TGCCATTTTTCTTTTCCTTGGGCAAGTGTTTAGGTTCTGAGATTGTTCGGTGTTTTTCCCTTTGCATTTAAGGCAGTTGAGTCATAAACCCTGATATTAGGTTCAGAGCCCAGATCAAGAGTCCTGATATTGGCGCGCCCGGCAGGATTCGAACCTGCGACCCACGGCTTAGAAGGCCGTTGCTCTATCCAGCTGAGCTACGGGCGCGTGCGTATAACGGTAATGGGAAGCTCACCACTTCCGGCGCTATCTTACCAAAAAAGGGGGTTCAATCAATGATATTCGTAATGTCTCTGAGTTGGCCGGTGCGGAGCCAGGGGGCATCGGCGAGACGGTGCACCCAAGTGGCGAAGAAGTGTGATGCGAGAAATTGTTCGCTCAGCGTTGCTCCTCATCTTCTGATACCCGTTTCCAGACCGGCCCGTTGGCCGTGTCGATCACCGCGATGCCACGTTCGGCAAGCTCGTTGCGGGCATGATCGGCGGTCTGCCAGTCCTGCTCGACGCGGGCTTTTTCGCGAAGTTGGATGAGGGCATCGATCTCCGGCTCCAGCGGGCAGCCCTGCAACTTAAAAATGTTGAGTACCTGATTGAGGTGTTTGAGCCGTTCCAGGATATAGTTTTTCTGATCCCGGTCCAGATGGTTCATCTGCAGGATGGGATTGGTCTTCTTGATAAAGGTATAGAGCGCCGCCATCGCCTGAGAGACGTTGAGATCATCGTCCAGGGCGGCGAAAAACTGTTTTTCCATGGCCGACACATAGGCGGCGATCTGGGGGTGCGGCCGGCCCGGCGGCAGGCACAGGAGTTTGCAGGTAAATTCATCAAACCTGTTGAGCGCGGTGCGCACCGTCTGCAACCGCCGCAACGAAAAGTTGATGGGCTTGCGGTAATGCACCGAGAGCAGTAGAAAGCGAACCTCTCTGCCGGTGAATCCCAGGGCCAGCAGATCTTTGAGGGTAACCGCATTGCCGTTTTCGGAACTCATTTTCTTGCCGTCCACCAGCAGCAGCTCCGAATGCAGCCAGTAATTGGCCAGCGGTTTGCCGGTGAGCGCCTCGGCAATGGCAACCTCGTTTTCATGGTGGGGAAAAATCAGATCACGGCTGGCGGTATGAATGTCGAGGGTCTCACCTAAGAAACCGGTGGCCATGGTGGAGCACTCCACATGCCAGCTGGGCCGGACATTGCCCCAGTCGGTTTCATAGAAAATGCCGTTTTTGAGCTCAGCCAGCGTTGAACGCTTGAGCAGGGTAAAATCGCGCGGGTTGTCCTTTTCGTAATTATCCAGATCTACCGTCTTGCCCACCTGAATCTTAGACAGATCAATGCCCGAAAGCCTGCCGTAACGGGGAAATTTTGAGATATCAAAATAGATGGAGCCGTGCTTCTCATAGGCAAACCCCTTGTGCAGCAGCTGGTGGGCGATTTCGATCATCTCGCCGACATGCTCGGAGGCCTTGGGATAGGCGGTCGCCGGTTTGACCCCCAGAGTCTGCATATCAGAGTGAAACGAGTCGATAAAGCGGCCGGTAAATTCGGCCAGCGGCTGTCCGGCCCGCTGGGCGCCCTGGATGGTATTGTCATCAAGATCGGTAAAATTCATATAGGAGGCAACGTCAAAGCCGCGCGCCTCCAGGAAACGGATGATCAGATCGGCGACCACGAAGCGGCGACAGTGGGAGAGATTGGCCGGCTCATACGCGGTGGGCCCGCACGCGTAAAAGGTGATCTTTCTCTCATCCCGGGGAGTGAAAACCTCTTTTTTCTTGGTAATGGTGTTGAAAAACCGGATCGGCGGCTGTTTCTCCTCGGTGACCGACTGACCCTCGTTAAACAGCACGGTGCTGAGATATCGTTCCCCGCCATCGGGCAACAGGGTGACGATGAGGCCCTCGGTCAACCCATGAGCGTACTTGAGGGCGGCGTGCATGGCCGCGCCACTGCTCATCCCCACCATAATGCCTTCGTGGCGGGCCAGGGCGCGGGCGGTGGTGAAGGCGTCGTCATCTTCGATGGGAACGATGTGGTCGGGCCGGGATTTATCGAATATGCCGGGTTTGTAGGACTCCTTCATGTTCTTGAGGCCCTGAATGTGGTGGCCCATGAGCGGCTCCACCGCGATAACCTGAACATGGGGTTGAAACTCCCTGAACCAGGCGCATAAGCCCATCACCGTTCCGGAGGTGCCGAGGGTCGCCACCACATGGGTTACCGCCCCCTCGGTCTGGGCCCATATTTCCGGGGCGGTGGCGTGGTAATGGGCCTGCCAGTTGGCCTCGTTGTTGAACTGATCGGTAAGAAAGTAGCGATCGGGGTATTCCAGAGCCAGGGCATAACATTTTTCAATGGCCCCGTCGGTGGCCCGGGCGGCGGGGGTGAGCAGGATTTCGGCGCCATACGCCTGCATGATCCGGCGCCGCTCAATGGAAGCGGATTCGGGCATTACCAGGGTGCAGCGATACCCCTTGGCGGCGCACACCATGGCCAGACCGATACCGGTGTTGCCGCTGGTCGCCTCCAGGACGATTTTATCGCGGGTGAGGGTGCCGTCGCGTTCGCCCGCTTCGATCATCGACAACGAGATGCGCTCCTTCACCGATCCGCCGGGATTGCGCGATTCGATCTTGCCCACCATGGTTACCGCTTTGTTCGTGTTGAGCCGGTTAATCCGCACCAGCGGGGTATTGCCGATAACGGAGAGGATATCGGGGTAAATCATGGGTGCTATCCTTGCCGGGACAATTGCGAGGCCAGCCACAAACGGGTCAGCATTGCCCGCATGGACTCATTTTCAATAGCCGCCACCATATTAGAAAATCGCTCAATCTGCTCCGGCGGCAGGGGTTTTAAGTGTTCGTCGAGGTTGGTTTTTTTGTCTGGTGCAAAAGGCTTCTCCGCCACCATGAAACGCAAATCGCTGAAACTGTGGCCACATCGGTTGATCCGCACCAGCAGCTCTGGTTTGCGATAGTGCATAAGCTGCATCCAGGCGGAGTTTTCCACCTCCAGCCATAACACCGAACCCGCCACCCTGCGTGGCCGGACATGGTGTGCCACATCGGGCTCCATCACCACCTCCCAACACTGGAAAATGCGATATTTATCCAGCTTTTTGCGCCACCCCTTGGCATCGATGAGCCCCGGCAAACATGCGGCTAATGGCGAGGTTTCCTGCTTTTTTCGTGAACGGTGCATAGCATTGGTCTCCACGGACTCTTGTAACGCGTTCACCTAGCCATGGCAAGCACACCACCATAAAAAAAGCCCGCTTACCTCGAGAGGTAAGCGGGCTTGCTCCGCCGGGAGGGGTTGGCAGAAGCACCTAGTAGACTCTGAGGTATTTATCGAGCTCCCATTCGGTAACGACGCAGCGATACTCGTCCCACTCGGCCTCCTTGGCCTCCACATATTTTGTGAAAATATGCTCTCCAAGGGTCTCTTTCGACAATGGATTCGCCTTGAACTCATCAATGGCTTCACTGAGGCTGCCGGGCAGTACGGTGATACCCTCGGCCGCCATGGTAGCGCCGTCCATCTCGAAGATATCTTTGTCCACCGGCGGCGGCGCCGTCAGATCGTTTTTGATCCCGTCAAGCCCGGCATTGAGCATCATGGCAAGGGCGAGATAGGGGTTGGTGCTGGGATCGGGGCAACGCACCTCAGTTCTCGTGGAAAGTCCGCGGGCCGCCGGAATGCGCACCAGGGCGGAACGGTTGGAGGCCGACCAGGCAGCGTAGACCGGCGCCTCATAGCCGGGAACCAGCCGCTTGTAAGAGTTGACCAGCGGGTTGGTTACCGCCACGAAACTGCGGGCATTTTTGAGAACACCGGCAATATACTTATAGGCCACACTGGAAAGCTGCAGATCGCCGCCTTCATCAAAAAAGGCGTTGGTGCCGTCCAGGTTAAAGAGTGACTGGTTGGTATGCATACCGGAACCGTTGATTCCGAAGATCGGCTTGGGCATGAAGGTGGCGTGCAGGCCGTACTTGGCGGCAATCGATTTAACCGCCCACTTAAAGGTAACGATGTTGTCGGCGGCGCCCAGTGCATCGGCATACTTGAAGTTTATTTCATGCTGCCCCTCGGCCACCTCATGGTGGGACGCCTCGATCTCGAAATTCATCATCTCCAGGGTCTCGATGATCTCACGCCGGCAGTCATTGGCCTTGTCTTCGGGATCGAGCGAGAAGTATCCGGCCACATCCTGGGTCATGGTGGACGGCATCCCGTCCTCGTCATACTCAAAGAGGAAGAATTCCGCTTCAGCGCCGACGTTCATGGTATAGCCCATATCACGGGCCTCGGCCAACACCCGCTGCAGGTTCACCCGCGGGCACCCCTCAAACGGGGTCACCCCGTCGGACTTGTAGACATCACACACCAACCGGGCCGCGGCCACCCCCTGTTTGTTACGCCAGGGCAGTACCACAAAGGTGGAATAGTCGGGCTTGAGGTACATGTCCGATTCGTTGATGCGGACAAATCCGTCAATGGATGAGCCGTCAAACATGATTTTACCGTCCAGCGCCTTTTCGATCTGGCTGCGCGGAATCGCCACGTTTTTCATAAAGCCGAAAATATCGACGAACTGCAGACGGAAGAAATGAATGTTTTCTTCCTGAATGGTTTTCATGATGTCGTCTCTGGTCATCTCCTTCTTCTCCTTGCTTATTGTTAGATTGAAATACCACACCTGATTGTAATGCAAACCAGCACTACACCCATTAACAACTCATTACAAATAACGCAAGCGTAAAATTCAAAAAAGTATATATATTACAAAATTGTTATATCGTGATGGTTTCGTCGGCCACGACCTGAAGCAGGATATCCCGGATTTTTCTCTGCGCCGTGGGCTGTTCTAGGCGCTCCCCCCCCGCATCAAGCACGTAGAAGACATCGATCAACTGCTCCACCTCGGTGGCGATAAGCGCCTTGTGGATATGTATACCCATATCGGCAAGGGTTTGGGTGATTCGATAGAGCTGACCGGGGAAATCGGCGGCATATACCTCGATGACGCTGTATTGGGAAGATGACTCGTTGTCAATTACCACCTCGGTCTTGTATGCACCCGTCAACTCGGAGTGGTGGCCATAATCACGCGCCAGTTTTTCGTGAAGCCGGTAACCAAGCCCCAGCCGATGGTTCACCGCCAAGTCAAGATCAGCCTCGATGGCCCGCCAGTCATATTCTTCAAAGAGCCGCCCGTTGACCGGCCGCACATCAAGCATATCAACAGCGGTGCCGTCCGGCCAGGTGAAGATCTTGGCGTTGATTGCAATGAGATTGTGCAGGGTGAGCACGCCGCATATTTTTGCCAGCAACCCCTGCTTATCCGGCGCCATTACCAGCACCGACCATGTTTCACCATCCGCCACCGCCCGCAGCAGCGACTTCTGCCTGATGCGCCGATGTTCATCACGATGGTAGCGAAGATGAGTGACGATAGTGGCGGGATCAAAAGAACTCAGATAATCATCCGGCAGCAGTCTCACCGCTATCTTCAGATCATTTTCATCGCCAAGCTCGGCAAGCAGCGTGGTGCGCATCAGTTCAGCGTCAACTGCCACTTGATCACCTGCTGCCGGTTCGGCTGCGGCGAGATGCTCCGGCTGAGAGAATATCGCCGCCACTTTCGTGTAGAACTCATCGATAAGTTGTGATTTCCAGGCGGACCAGGCGGAGGGTCCGGTTGCCCGGGAATCGGCCACGGAAAGCAGGTAGAGCATCGCCAACCGCTCTTCATCACCGATAATCGCACCACATTGAGCGATAAAGTCGCCATCGCCCAGATCACGCCTGAGTGCATTTTCCGGAACGAAGAGGTGATAGCGGATACAAAAGCTCAGCAGTTCGCTCTCACTTTCAGAAAAGCCCATCCGCCTTCCAGCCTCCTCGGCCAGTTTGGCCCCGTATTCGGAGTGATCATGTCCTGAACGTTTGCCAATATCGTGGAGCAGGGCGGCGAGAAAGAGCGGTCGTCTGGCCGTTACCTTTTCATAGACATCGGCTCGTTCCCGGACCACCTGATGCAGGCTCTCCACCGCCTGGAGAAGATGCTGATCGACGGTGAAGACGTGGTAGATGTCATGCTGAGCCAGGGCTTTTATCCGGGCAAACTCCGGGATATAAGCCTCCAGCAGACCGGTATCGTTGAGCGCCTCCAATACCGGCAGCACTTCGACGCTTTCGAGCAAAACCGAGAAAAAAGCCCGCGCCATCCGGGGCGAAGCGCGCACCTTGGCGGTGATCAGCCCACGATGCTCACTCACCCTCGCCATCGTCCGGTAATGTGGCGCCAGACCGGTATGGGCGGCGGCCCGAAACACCCGCATCAACACATAGGGGCGAGCGCGAATCTGCTCTGTTGTGGCAATAAGATGGATCCGATTACCACGTATCTCGATACCCTTCTCAAAAGGCCGGGAAGGCGCCCGCACATCACTAGTCAAACCGACAACTTCCTGGGCGCGTTCAAAAAGCAGATCGGTGGTTACCGTGCTGGTTCGCAGATAGCCGTAGACATCGCGCATAAAGTGCTCCACCGCCAGCACCTGACCATCGTTGCGATAACCAAATGCTTCGGCAATCTCTTCCTGCAGCTCAAAAAACAGCTGGTCATTCTTGCGACCGCTCACGTAGTGCAACCTGTTTCGCACCCGCACCAGCATATCGTGGGCCTCACGAAAGCGTTGGCCTTCGGCGGGAAGCAACATCCCGGCGCCAATCAGGGCATCGATGTCGGTAAGCCCGAAGACGGCGGTTGCCGCCCACAGGGTTGATTGAATATCGCGCATGCCGCCCCGCGACTCCTTGATGTTGGGCTCCAGCATGTACCCGTGATTGCCGAATTTGGCCCGCCGCACGCGGGCGTGTTCGACCAGTTGACCAACGAACTGGGATCTCCTGCCGTCAATAAATCGGCCTCGGAACTCAGCCATCAGCTCAGCAAAGAGCGGACGCGAGCCGGCCACCAACCGGCCGTCGAGCAGGGCCACCTGAAAAATGAAATCACCCTCGGCATGGCTCAGCGATTCGGCTATCGTGCGTACTCCGTGGCCGATCTCATAGCCGGTATCCCACAAGGGGTACAAGATAGCATCGGCAACCCTCTGAACCTCATCGGCCAACCGCTCCTGATAGAGGATCATCACATCGATGTCGGAATAGGGAAAGAGCTCGCGCCGCCCGTATCCTCCCAACGCAACCACGGCAAGATCGGTGTTTTTGGTGGCACATGTCAGCGCCTCACAACACTCGACGATAAAATCATCCACGAGGTCGCTGTGCCGGGCGAGCAGCGCCGTCCCGCTCAGCCCGTCGGCCCAGAGCTGCTCCAGGGTCTGACGTTGGGTAGTAAGTGCCATGGCTTCTTATTGGGTGTATCGATTACCGGTTTTTCAGCATTCGGCAGCGCCGGTGCGAATCCCTACGGCGTGCTCTACCGGCTCCACGAAGATTTTACCGTCGCCGATGCGCCCGGTATTGGCGCTTTTAAGAATCGCGTTCACCACAAAAGCCGAGATATCATCAGTGACAACTACTTCGATTTTTATTTTCGGTATGAAGTCGATGGGATATTCAGCACCGCGATACAATTCCGTATGCCCCTTCTGACGCCCATAGCCTTTGACCTCGGTAACCGTCATGCCGCTGATGCCGGCATCGGTGAGGGCCTCTCTGACTTCCTCAAGCTTGAACGGTTTGATAATCGCTTCAACCTTCTTCATTGTTACTCCCTGCTGTTGTTCCCCAACACCACCTGCGCGATAGCAAGAGCATTTGTTTACAATATTGTAATTTATATTTTACAGTATTTCGGTAATATAACAAGATAGACAAACATGGCAACACCATTTTAGTGGTTTTGCGACCATTTCCGGGGGCCTCACCGATAATCTCAGACGGTTACACTTGATGAACTCGTAAAAACCTTGAATTTGCTTGCTGCCGTCATTCCCGCGAAAGCGGGAATCCAGTAATTTCAAATGATTATGGGTTTTGGCCCAACTCCACAATGACCGTAATTGGGTTTTTTACGACGCCATCAGGCTTGCAGGCTGCCGCTGAGGAGGCGGAAAGGGCGAGACTGGACAATTACGCGGCGGTGCGTATTCTTCTGGTGTCCGATTTTTTCCAAACCGAATCTTGCCTATCGAGTCACCACCCGATCCAGAGTCAACCGTGAGGGCCACATGCAACACCACTCCATGCAACAGATCCGAGCAGTTCCGTGCAGCGGACTCCTTTCTACTGCCGGTATGCTCATCTTCTGTTGTATGGCGCTATCTTTTACCGGTTGCTCCGTCCACACCGTCGACCCGAATCCCGAGCCGCCACTAGCCGTTCAGCCTGTCTTTCCCAGCACCACCGAGATCCAGGATTTTAAAGAGCCAACGACTGAGGCCTGGTGGATGGCTTTTTCCGATCCACAGCTCAACGAGTTGATAAAGCGCGGCTTTGCCCAAAACTATTCTATTCAAGAGGCTGTTGCCCGACTTGACCAGGCGAGGGCGCTGACTGTTCAGTCCCGTGCGGCACGGCTCCCCCAGGTCGATATCGTCGGCGAATCGGGACAGCGCTGGTTTGAGGGAGGAGAAGAGCGGCGTCTCAACTGGGCAGGTGTTGAATTCACCTGGGAGGTCGATATTTTCAACCGCCTCGGTTCACAGGCCCTTGCCCGACAGAGCGAGCAACAGGCCCGCCGGGAGGAGGTAGAAGCCGTCCGTTTGCGGCTGAGTGCCGAGATCGCCGAGGCATACTTCGACGCCGTAGGATGGCACTTGCAACTGGCCCTGCTGAACAACCAGATTGCCACCGATCTCGATCTTCTGGAACTCACCCAGCTGCGATTCGACAGTGGTTTGACCGCCTCGGTGGATGTGCTTCAGCAATCAAGCCAGCTGGCCGAAGCGCAAAGTCTGGTACCGCCGGTGGAAGGGGCGCTGCGCGTATCTGAAAACCGGCTGGATGTTCTTTTGGGAGAATCCCCCGATGGCCGCGACCGGGTACCGGCATCCTCATCGTTTGTCGATATCGGGGCCCTGCCCTTCGTCGGCGTACCGGCCGATCTGCTCCTTGACCGCCCGGATCTGCGTGCTCTTCGGAGTGAACTGGTGGCCGCGGATGCCGAGATCGGGGCGGCCATTGCCGATCGATTTCCTCAAATTACCCTGGATGGTTCGTTTCTCTACGAAGACGGTCTGGAACCTGGCGGGGTGGTCTTTTCACTGGTCGGCACCTTCATTCAGCCATTGATCGACTGGGGTGCACGCAAGGCCGAAGTTGAGCGTAACCAGGCCCTGTACGTTGAGCGGCTGGCACGGTTTACCCAGACATTTCTGGAAGCGGTGGAAGATGTGGAAAACTCACTCTATCTGGAGCGACAGCAGCGCGAATTTCTCAAGCGGCTGGAGCGCAGAAGAGCGTTTCTTGAAGAGACCCTGGAAAAAACAACTGAACGATACACCGGCGGCCTTACCGATTTTCTGCCCGTACTGGCGGCTGTAAATGAATTGCAGCGCCTGGAAAGAGTCATCGTCCAGCAGGAACGAGCCCTGCTGAGCTTTCGCATTCAACTGCATCGTGCCCTTGGCGGCAGCCTCGGTTCCGAGCAGACTTAGTGCGCCATGAGAAAACTACATATGAACATATACCTGGACATGTCCCGGCGCTGTCTCTGGACCCTTCTTCTGACCCTCCTTACACCGTTGCCAGGGTTTGCCGGTCAGCCGGCAACCGTTATTGCGGCGGCAGCACGGCTGGAAACGCTTTCCGATGATATTGAACTGCTCGGCACCCTGCGGGCAAATGAGACGGTTGAAATATCGGCTACCGTTGCCGATACGATCACCCTTATCCATTTTGACGATGGTCAGTTTGTCGAAAAGGGAAAAATTCTGGCGGAAATGACCAGCACCGAGGAGCATGCCCTACTCGAGGAAGAGATCTCCAATCTTGCCGAAGCTGAGAAACAATTCAACAGGGTTGCACCATTGGTGGAACGGGGGGCCGCTTCACAGTCTCTTCTCGACCAGCGCCAAAAAGAACTCGCCGCCGCTCGGGCCCGCCTTAAAGCAATTGAGTCACGGTTGCGCGACCGGTTGATCATCGCCCCGTTCAGCGGGGTGGTGGGACTGCGCTCCATCAGCGTGGGCGCCCTGGTGGCGCCGGGCGATGTCATCACCACCCTGGATGACATCAGCGTTATGAAGCTTGACTTCAGCGTTCCCGCGGTCAAGTTGACACTCCTCAGAACCGGCGCACCCATCGAGGCCCGTTCCGCCGCATTTGGCGAAAAGGTATTTACCGGCATCATTTCCGGCATCGACAGCAGAATAGACCCGATTACCCGCTCCATCGTTGTCCGGGCAACAATCGACAACCCTGATGGACTGTTAAAACCGGGGTTGCTGATGCGTGTTACGCTGCGTGGTGAAACGCGTCAGGCCGTCACCATAGCCGAAGAGGCCCTGGTGCCCACCGGCCGGTCAAATATGGTATTTGTGGTTGATAATTCTCAACCCTCACCAGTTGTCCGTCAGCAGGAAGTGCAGATTGGCTCCAGAATGTTCGGCCGGGTGGAAATCGTCTCCGGACTTGACGGCGGCGAATTGGTGGTGACCCACGGCACAACCAGGGTTCGCCCCGGTCAAGATGTCGCCGTCCTGCGGGAGGACGGCAACGAGCCGCTGAGCGACATCCTCAACGGTGCGGTTGTGGAGATGAGATAAATGATCCTCTCCGACACCTCCGTCAAGCGGCCGGTGTTCGCCACCGTCCTCTCTCTGCTGCTGGTAGTGTTTGGCCTGGTGGCCTTTTCCCGGCTGCCGCTCAGAGAATACCCGGATATCGATCCGCCGGTGGTCACCATCGACACCATCTATCCCGGCGCCGGCGCCAACGTAGTTGAGACCCAGATTACCCAGATTATCGAAGAACGCATCGCCGGTATCGAAGGCATCCGCTTCATCGAATCATCCAGTGTCGATGGCCGTTCGCAGGTAAGCGTGGAATTTTCCACCAGCCGGGACATCGACGGGGCGGCAAACGATATTCGCGATCGTGTATCGGCCATCATCGACGACCTGCCGCAGGAGGCTGATCCACCGGAAATTCAGAAAGTGGACGGTAACGATGACGTGATCATGTGGCTCAATCTGGTCAGCGATCGCCTCAGTGTGCCGGAACTAACCGACTACGCAGACCGGTATCTCGTTGACCGGTTTGCCGTGCTTGACGGAGTTTCACGGGTACGGATCGGCGGCGGCCAGAGTTTTGCCATACGGATATGGCTCGATCGCGTCAACCTCGCCGCCAGAAACCTTACCGTGGCTGATGTAGAGGCAGCTCTGCGGGCGGAAAACCTGGAAGTACCGGCGGGAACCATCGAATCGGCCACCAGAAGTTTCACCGTGCGCCTCAACCGCTCCTTTCAAAATGCCGAGGATTTCTCACAGCTTGCCCTGAAACAAAGTGAAAACGGCTATCTGGTGAGGCTTGGCGACATCGCCCGGGTGGAACGCGGCACCGAAGAGGACCGCACCTTTTTCCGAGGCAACGGCGAGGCAATGGTAGGCCTGGGCATTATCAAGCAGTCCACCGCCAACACCATCGATGTTGCGCGCGGCGCCAAGCAGGAGATGATGCGCCTCAATACGAGCCTGCCCGAGGGCATGCAGATCAAACAGAGCTTCGACACCTCGGTTTTCATCGAAGAGGCAATTAACGAAGTGTACAAGACCCTGGCCATCGCCATCGCCCTGGTCACTATTACGATTTTTTTATTTCTGGCCGACATCCGCGCCACCCTGGTCCCGGCGATTACCGTACCGGTATCGATCATCGCTTCGTTTATCGCGCTGAGCGTCTTCGGCTTTTCCGTCAACCTGTTAACCTTGCTGGCGTTGGTGCTGGCCATCGGGTTGCTGGTGGATGACGGCATCGTAGTGCTGGAAAACATCCATCGACGCATCGATGAATACGGCGAGACTCCGCTTGTGGCCGCCTATTACGGAACTCGTCAGGTCGCCTTTGCGGTGGTGGCAACAACCCTTGTGCTGGTTTCGGTGTTCGTTCCCATCGCCTTTCTGCAGGGCGATGTGGGCCGGCTGTTTGCCGAATTTGCCCTGACCATGGCGGCAGCGGTCTGCTTCTCCAGCCTGGTGGCACTCAGCCTCTCGCCAATGCTCGCGGCCAACCTACTTACTCGGAAGAAAACAGGATCCATCCACATTCCCCGTATCGACCGGTTCTACCGATGGATACGCAGAAGCTACCGCAAAGCCTTGAAGACTGCCCTGCGGGTGCCCCTTCTTATTCTCGGCCTCTACGTACTCAGCCTGGCTTGCGCTGCCCTGCTCTACAAGACGATTCCCACCGAATACGCCCCCAAGGAGGATCGCGGCGCCTTTTTCGTGCTGGTAAACGGGCCGGAAGGAGCGACCTATGCCTACATGGAGGAGTATATGGATGAGATTGAGCGGCGCATGATGCCGCTGGTTAAGAGCGGCGAGGTAACCCGGCTGCTCGTTCGGGCGCCGCGCAGCTTCGGAAACTACGAGAGCTTCAATTCCGGCATCGTCATTGTGGTGCTTAACTCTTGGCACAGCAGACGTCCGGCCTGGGATATCATGGCCGAGGTACGCGGTCTCGTCGCCGGACTGCCGGGCGTTCGGGCCTTTCCCGTTATGCGTCAGGGTTTCGGCGCCTCCATTCAAAAACCGCTGCAGTTCGTGATTGGCGGCGGCACCTATGAGGAACTGGCGCAGTGGCGTGATATTCTGGTGGAAAAAATCGAGGCCGACAACCCCGGCCTGCAGGGGCTCGACTGGGATTACAAAGAGACCAAACCGCAGATCAAGGTTACCATAGACTACGACCGGGCAGCGGAATTGGGAGTGACTATCGGCACCATCGGCAGAACCCTGGAGACAATGCTCGGCTCTCGAAGAGTCACCACCTTTATCGAAGATGGCCAGCAATACGACGTAATTCTTGAGGCGGAGCGCGACCTGCAGCGTACCCCGAACGATCTCAAGGCGCTCTATGTGAGATCAGAGCGAAGCGACGCCCTGATTCCCCTGGCCAATCTGGTCAGCCTGGAGGAATTCGCCGATTCCAGTTCACTGAATCGTTACAACCGGGTAAGGGCCATCACCCTGCAGGCAAATCTAGACGATGGACTCATCTTGGGCGACGCCCTGGAATACATGGAAAATCTGGTGCGCGAACATCTCCCTGAACAGGTTATTATCGACTACAAAGGAATATCGCGGGATTACGTCAACTCTTCACAGTCGGTGATGTTCGTCTTCCTGCTGGGAGTCGTCGTTGTCTTTCTGGTGCTTGCCGCCCAATTTGAGAGCTGGATACATCCCCTTGTCATTATGCTGAGCGTCCCGCTGGCCCTTGCCGGAGGGTTGCTCGGGCTCTATCTGAGCGGCAATACCCTGAATCTTTACAGCCAGATTGGTCTGGTCATGCTGGTCGGCCTTGCCGCCAAAAACGGAATTCTCATCGTCGAGTTCATCAACCAGCTTCGCAATCGAGGTCTCTCTTTCTATCATGCCATCCTCTCGGCATCGGAGATCCGGTTGCGGCCCATCGTAATGACCGGTATCACCACCGCCGCCGGTTCGGTGCCGCTTATTCTCTCCTCCGGCGCCGGCGCCGAAACGCGCATGGTGATTGGGGTCGTGGTGCTGGCGGGTGTTTTATCGGCAACCCTGTTCACCCTCTTCGTGGTGCCGGTGGCCTACAGCGTGCTGGCAAAAAAATCCAGTATGCCCGGATCGGTCAGTCGCCGTCTTGCCCGGCAGCTAGAGCAGCACCAGCGCGCCAAGGGCGGTAGCCAACCCGGCGCAGAGTAGCAGGGCGGGACGCTCGGCCCGGCTGAGTTTGAGAATTTCCGGCGCCCTGAGACCCATAACGGCAAGGAAACAAAGCGCGATCATCGGCAGGGCGGGCAGGTAAATACCCAGTTCGCGTGCGGCAAAAATCGTTACCAGCAAACCGAAAATGGCGACGGGAACATAACCGGCGCCAAGCCGGGGGATCAGATTGTCATCAAGGCTGAATTTTGCCGCCGCCGCGGAGAGCATGACGATGATGATCCAGTCGGCAACCCCGAACACCGGCATCAGAGACGAATGATACGGCAGCGGCAATTTGATCAGAAGAAAATCAACCGTCGGCGTCAATGTCGGCTCGGGGCTTGTGTAGTGCATCGCCAGGGTTTCGGTAAGCTCCTTTGAGATACCACGAAAGACGCTGTAGATATCAACCAGAGACATCACAAAACAGAGCGGAACAAGCTCGGCGGCACGTTTCAGCGGCATCACCAGCCAGTGCCCGAGCAGACAGGCAAAAAACAGCAGGTTCGCCGTGTGCAGGGCATCAAGCGCGATGGAACGTACCCCTAGGTGACGTACCGCTATATAGGAGACGGCAAATATCATCCCGGCAGCAGCCAACAGGCAGAGACGGTGCGCCAGGTGGTAGCGCAGTGACGGTTCGAGATACAATTGATAGCGGTGCGACAGCGCCGTCATAATCAGCAGTGAGCCGACGATGAAAAGCGAAGAAAAGGCGCCGACCGCGGCCGGCGGAACCCATCTGCCCACTGCCAGCATCAGCAGGCTTGCGGCGATCCAGGCTGTATAGAAGGTTATAACGGTGGACATAGACAGATAGTTGGCGGGTACCAACGAAACGATGAGGCCGTGGCTATGTTCCCCGCAGACCGGTAATAAAGGCACGGACATTGGCCCCGAGAACGTTGTGGTTATATCCTCCCTCCAGGATACCGTAGCAACCGCCGCTGTTTCGCCGGGCGGCGGCCCGAACCATGGCGCCCATTGCCTGGTAGTCTTCGGTATAGAGCAGTCCGCCCCAATCATTGATATGGTGGTCGAACCCTGCTGAAACGGCAATGACATCGGCGCTGGTACCGGCCAGTGCTGTCTCCACCTCGTCGAGGTATGCATCCCGACTCTGGGACTTTGGGTTGAGAATCTCAACCCACGGCTCATCGCCGAGGATATTGACGTTGCCATCACCGTAGTGAAGATCAAAGTCCAGAACAAAGGCCCGGTCCACCAGATTTGATCGTTTCAAGTGATAGAGCGATACCGCCATATTGTTGAAATAGCAAAAGCCCCAGCAGCTGCCTGCTGAAGCGTGGTGGCCAGGTGGACTGATCAGGGCGAAGCTGGGTTCATCCATCCCGGTTTTGGCCGCGCCAATGGCGCCGCCCGCGGCCAATGCGGCAATCTCGTACAGGCCGATGCGGCGCACCTGTTCCAGATGATTTCTGGTATGTGCGGCCAACAGTTCTTCCTCGGACGGTGGAAAACAATCGGCGAACTCGACATAGGGGCCGATTGCCTGGACAATTGCCTCCATCCGGCCCGATTCGGCGGCCGGATCAGAGGTATACTCCTGGTAAAAAAGCGGGTCAAAATAGATTTTCATTGCGCGCCTCCAATCATTTCTCACCGATGGTAAGACACCCTTTTCAGAGATATGAAAATAGTGATACTATAGATGAGAAACTGAACAGACAACATAAGGGAACCTTGAAAAATGGCCTTTTCGCCCAACCTCTTCGTTGCGCGAAAAATTTTATCCTCGGAATATTAGGTATATGCCTGTGGTAAAATTTTTCTCGCGCCTTGATCTTGAACGAAAATTCTCATTTTGCAAGGCTCCCATAAACCATCACACCTTCATATCATTACATGAAAATCAACGGCACCCACTATCGTACCATCTGGGTCGACCCCGATAACCGCCGCCGGATCAAGGTCATCGACCAGCGGCTGCTGCCCCACCAGTTTATCATTAATGAGCTCGTCACGGTAGAAGAGACGGCCGGGGCAATCAGTGACATGGTGGTGCGTGGCGCCGGGCTCATCGGGGCAACCGCCGCTTACGGCATGTATCTCGCCGCCCTGGCCGCCCACCCAAAAAGGCTAACCGAAGATATGGCAAGGGCCGCCGCCCTGCTGACCGCAACCCGGCCCACCGCGCGCAATCTGGCCTGGGCGGTGGAGCGGGTGCAGGCCGCGGTAGCCGGAATGACTGATCCGGCCGTCATTCAGCAGCGCACCTTTGCAACAGCCACCGCCGTCGCTGATGAAGACGCCGGATTTTGCCGGCGAATCGGTGAGCACGGCGCCCAACTGATCAAACATATCGCCGCGCGCAAAAGCGGCGGACGGGTGAATATTCTCACCCATTGCAATGCCGGCTGGCTTGCCTTCGTCGACTACGGCAGTGCCACCGCGCCCATCTACGCGGCCCGCGACGAGGGCATCGATATCCACGTCTGGGTGGACGAGACCAGACCGTGGAATCAGGGCGCCCGGCTCACCTGCTGGGAGCTGGCGCATGAAAACATTGCCCACACCCTGATTACCGACAATGCCGGCGGCCACCTCATGCAGCAGGGCCTGGTGGATATGGTGATTGTCGGTTCCGATCGCACCACCCACACCGGCGACGTGGCCAACAAAATCGGCACCTATCTCAAGGCACTGGCGGCCAAAGACAACATGGTGCCTTTCTACGTTGCTCTACCCTCTTCGACCATTGACTGGGAGATCGATCGGGGCAAGGACATTCCCATCGAAGAGCGCTCCGGCACCGAAATCACCCAGATTACCGGCCCCGACGATGCGGGCATATTACACACGGTGCATCTCTGCGCCCCCGGCACGGCAGCACTGAATTACGGCTTCGACATCACCCCGGCGCGACTGGTTACCGGCCTGATTACCGAGCGCGGGGTGGTGGCACCGGAGAAACAAGCCATTGCCAGGTTATTTGGCCGCTAGAAAAAGCTCATCCATTCTTTTCCCGGCCATAGTCATCTTCGAAACGGACGATATCGTCTTCGCCCAGATAGCTGCCGATCTGCACCTCGATCAATTCCAGGGGGATGACACCGGGGTTTTCCAGCCGGTGGGTGGTGCCGGCGGCCACGTAGACCGACTCATTTTCATGCAGGATGATTTCTTTTTCTCCCTTGACGATTCGGGCAGTACCGCTGACCACCACCCAATGCTCGTTGCGGTGGTGGTGCATCTGCAATGAGAGCTTTTTCGCCGGCGCCACGCTGATCCGTTTGATCTGGTAGCGATCTTCTTTTTCCAGCACCGTATAAGACCCCCATGGCCGGTACTGGGTACGATGGTGGCGATACGCATCGCGGTTGCCTTTTTTGAGGGTTGTAACCAGCTGCTTGACGTCCTGGGCACGATCAAGAGGAGCAACCAATACCGCGTCGGCAGTCTCCACCACGAGGGTGTCCTCCAGTCCCACTGCCGCCACCAGCCTGTCTTCGGCGCGGAGCAGACACCGGCTAACATCCTCACTGACCACATCCCCCACATTCACGTTGTCCCGGTCGTCTTTATCCAGCACCTGGTACAGCGCCTGCCAGGAGCCGATATCGCTCCACCCCAGATCGGCACTCACCACCGCGGCATGGCTGGTTTTTTCCATCACCGCGTAATCGATGGACTCAGCCGGGCAGCGCCGCATCGCCTCACCGCCGAACCGGTAAAAGCAACCGTCCCGGCTGCCGTCTCGCACCGCATCCGCCATGGTGGCAAGGATATCGGGGGCATGTTGTTTACATTGGTCCTGCATGGTGGCAAGGCTGAAGGTGAACATACCGCTATTCCAGAAGTAGTTCCCCGCCCGCAGATACTGCTCGGCCCGCGCACGGCTAGGTTTCTCGGTAAACGAGGCGACCTGATCGCCTTCACCCCGCTCGATATACCCGTAGCCGGTCTCGGCCCAGGCCGGTGGGATGCCGAAGGTGACGATAGAGCCTTCACCGGCGAGAACAGCCGCCTTGGCGGCGGCACCGATAAATGACTCGGTATCGGTGATGAGATGATCGGCGGGCAGCACCATCACTATCTGCTCGGCGCCCGCGCCCATAGAGCTCAGATATTCAACCGCTCCGGCAATGGCGGGTGCGGTATTGCGGCCCAGCGGTTCGAGCAGGATGGTGAACTCAGCAAAGCCAAGTTCTTCCACCTGGCTCTTGGTAATGAAACGATGCTCTTCGCCCACCACGATGAGAGGGGCCGGCATGACACCGCCTACCCGCATCAGGGTGTTCTGCAGCAGTGAAAGATGGTTCGTCAGCCGCAGCAGCTGCTTGGGGTAGAGTTCACGTGACAGCGGCCACAATCGTGAACCGGCACCGCCGGCGAGGATAATTGGTTGAATGGGTAGGGTCATGTGTGTGAATCTCGATTAAAAGGAAATTTTTCGTTGCCGGCGATTGTTTCTACACCGCCTTGATAAGCGCCGTCAATTCGGCGGTTTTTTCTTGCAGCAGCGCAACATCGCCTCTGGTTTCAATATTGAGCCGAAGCAGCGGCTCCGTGGTCGATGCACGCACGTTAAAACGAAACGAGGGATAGGCAACACTGAGGCCGTCGACCCTGCTCATTGCTCCATCGCGATAATGCTCAGCCAGCGTGGCTAACACCGTCCCCGGGTCGGCGACCGCCATATTTATTTCACCTGAAGCGGGATAGGCACGGCGGCGGTGGTTGATCAGTTCGGAGAGGTTCGTATCCGCCGCGCTCAGCAATGAACTGACGAGCAACCAGGGAATCATCCCGGAATCACAATAGCCAAATGAGCGAAAATAATGATGGCCGGACATCTCGCCGCCATATAGACTATTTTCCCGGCGCATATGTTCTTTTATCAGGGCATGCCCGGCTTTGGTCTCCCGCGCCACTCCCCCGGCCCGGGCCACACAATCCTGGGTGTTCCAGACAAGCCGGGCATCATGTAAAATCGTCTGGCCCGGGTGATCGGCCAGCAGGGTTTCAGCCAGTAAGCCGACGATATAGTAGCTCTCGATAAATTCGCCCTGCTCGTCCCAGAAAAAACAGCGATCGAAGTCACCATCCCAGGCAATACCCATATCGGCACCGCTTTTGCGCACCATGGCGGACGTCTCAGCCCGGTTTGCAGCCAGCAGCGGATTGGGCACCCCGTGCGGGAAGGAGCCGTCCGGCTGGTGGTGCATGCGGATAACGGTAAACGGCAGCTTCTCGGCAAGCAGATCGACAATAGCGCCGGCACAACCGTTGCCGCTGTTGGCCACGATCGTAAGTGGCCGCAGTGATGCGGGATTTACATAACTCAAAAGATGGTCGATGTAGGACTCCCGGGTCTGGACGACACGCCGCCTGCCGGCTGGCTCAAGCACGGGCAATTCCTTCCCGCGGACAAGCTCTCCCAGGCGGGCAAGGCCACTCTGGGCGGTCACCGGCACCGCTCCTCTGGTCACCAGCTTAAAGCCGTTTTCATCGGCGGGATTATGGCTGGCGGTAATCATTATACCACCATCAACGCCCGAATCCGCCATGCTGAAAGCGGCATGATATACCTCTTCGGTGCCGACCAGCCCAAGGTGCAGCACCTCGACGCCGCCTTCAACAAGGCCGGCCGCCGCCGCCTCGGCCAGCTCCGGGCTGGTGAGCCGGCAGTCGTGGCCGATCACCACCGCACGGGGGGTAAACAGATGGGCAAACCCCCGCCCGATACGGTGCGCCAGGGCGGTATCGAGCTGGTCGGGAACGCGTCCACGAATATCGTAGGACTTAAAGCAGGATGGAGGAGTGGGTTCGTTTTTCATGTTAATTTTAACCGATCTTGGTATAGTCCCCGGCTCTTTAGGATCATGGCACCAACCTTATTAACCACAATTTTTCGGGTTTTAACCCTATTTACACATCAATGAAAGGCATTATTCTGGCCGGCGGCTCCGGCACCAGGCTTTATCCACTTACCAAGGTAATCAGTAAACAGCTCATCCCCGTCTATGACAAGCCGATGGTCTACTATCCGCTCTCGGTTCTCATGCTGGCTGGTATCAGAGAAATTCTCATCATTTCCACCCCGCACCATCTCCCCTATTTTCAGGAACTTTTCGGTGACGGATCACACCTTGGCCTTGCTATCAGCTATGCCGAGCAGCCCCGGCCGGAGGGTCTCGCCCAGGCGTTTGTCATCGGCGGCGATTTCATCGGCTCTGATCCGGTCTGTCTGATCCTTGGCGACAACATCTTCTTCGGGCCGGGGTTCACCGCACTGCTCAAACAGAGCGCCAAACTCACCAGCGGCGGCCTTATCTTCGGATATCTGGTCAAAGATCCGAAGCGCTACGGGGTGGTGGAATTTGATGAGTCGTTCAGGGTGGTATCAATCGAGGAAAAGCCGACCGCGCCGAAATCGCGCTATGCCGTGCCCGGGCTCTATTTTTATGATGCCGACGTGGTCGATATTGCCGCCGGGATCAAACCTTCACATCGTGGCGAGTTGGAGATCACCGACGTCAACCTGGCCTATCTGCGTCGCGGTGATCTGAAAGTACAGCCCCTTGGCCGCGGCTTCTGCTGGCTGGACACCGGCACCCACGAATCCATGCAGCAGGCAGCCAGCTACGTCCAGGCGGTGCAGGAACGGCAGGGACTGAAAATAGCCTGCATCGAAGAGATTGCCTACCAGCTTGGCTACATTGACCGAGAACAATTAGAACGGCTTGCCGCCGACATGCTCAAGAATCAATATGGCCAGTATATTATGGAACTACTCAGGGAAGACAGCGAACCCCCGCGGGGCATGTAATGAAGATACTTATCGTCGGCAGCGGCGGCCAGCTCGGCCTTGACTGCACAATCGTTTTAGCGGAGCATCACGAGGTCGCCGGGGTCGACGTACCCCAGATAGATATCGGCGATGGCGCCTCCATAGCGCGGGTACTTGCCGAAACCGAGCCGGAGTTGATCATCAACTGTGCCGCCTACACGGCGGTGGATGGCTGCGAAACCAACCAGGAGACCGCCTATCGGATCAACGGCGAAGGTCCCCGCCTGCTGGCCGAGGCTGCCGTGGAGCGTGGCTGCCGGTTGATCCATATCTCCACCGATTACGTATTTGACGGTATGCGGCCGGTTCCTCAGCCCTACCTCGAGCATGACCCGGTGAACCCGCTCTCGGTGTACGGCAAGAGCAAGCTCATGGGCGAACAAGGTGTCGCCGAAACCGCTCCGGACAGCCTCATTCTGCGAACCGCCTGGCTCTATTCGGCGCATGGCGCCAACTTTTTGAAAACCATGCTGCGCCTGGCCTTGAGCGATCCGAAACGAAACTTCACCATAGTCGACGATCAATACGGTTCACTGACCTGGTCGCACACCCTTGCCCGCCAGATCGAACGAATCCTTGATACTGATCTAACCGGTATCGTCCACACCACCTCGCAGGGGTATTCTACCTGGTACGAGGCGGCCTGCTATTTTCTTGGTCAGATGGAAGTCCCGCACGCCTTCGTGCCTTGTACCACCCGGGACTACCCTACCCCGGCCCACAGACCGGCCAACTCAATTCTCCAGAACGCGGTATTGGAGAAGGCGAACTGCTCGGTCTTCGAGCATTGGCAGGACGATGTCGACCGCATTGTCGCCGCCCATGGCTCTGAGCTTATCCGGCAGGCAAAAGCGCTGCTTTAATGAGATGATGGCGTCGTAAAAACTTCGCTCTACGTCGTCGTGGGATCATTTTGACTTCTCGACGTACTACCTGTACGCCTGCGAGATCAAAATGACCACCACTCCTAGTAGAACTGTGTTTTTACTTAGCCATCTTAAACTGCTAGAATGAGTTTTACGAGTTCATCATGAGATAAGCGGCGTTCAGGAACATGCCCCGGTTGTCTCATTGCGGGGTTCAGTAAGACCAAGTTCAGCCATCACCACCTCAATGTGTTTTACGGTGGCCGGAAGTGGCTTCGTATCCACAAAGCCGGCAACGTAAAAATTTGGATTGACGTCAGGTCGGCACCACCGGCACAACGCCTCTATCTTTATTTCCGAGGCGCCACCCACCTCATAGGGCAGCGATATCCGCATGCGGACAGTGGTGCCGGGTGTTGCCGGTTTGCTCATTACCAGCATCAAGCCACCGGGAGCGATGTTGACCACATGCCCATACAGGATGGTGCCGCCGGATTCAAATACCCGCAGATAGGTGCGTAATTGTCGCCGCACCGTGCCGCGTCGTTCGGTTGGTGGATTACTCTTACCCATATCTCTTTCTCACAGGGGAACCAGTTCTATCGAACCCGCCGCACCCAGGGATTCACCGCAGATCACCACGGTTGCCTTAACCGCATCGAATTGCCTGGCAACCGTAAGGACCTGTTCCGTCGCCTTCTGATTCTGGGTACTTTTCGCTTCATTGCCCAGACGGGTGGCAAAGGCATCGGCCAGCGCCGCCGTCTCGGCAACCACGCTGACCGCATCGGCCCGGCCAAAACTGGTGGAATGCCCCACCGTAGCCGAGGAGGTGCAGACACCCGCCGGCAGGAGATCGGCTGCAAGCTTCATACCCACCTTTCCGCTCAACGGAGATAATGCCGCAAAGATTCCCACCGTACACGTCTTGTTTCGATGAATGAACAGATCCCCTCCATTTTCAACGATAACCTCATCACTGCCTCCGTCAACCAGACCCTGGCCCACATAGTCAGCGATCGCCCCGGCCACCGCCGCCATCGGTCCGACCCCGGCCTGATCGGCGGCGGCCAGCATGGCGCGGATTATCGGCGGAGCAAGCGGGTCAGGCGGCAGGGGGGCGAGGGCCGAGAAAAAATGGGGATGTGCCACCGCATACCCCTCCACCTGCAAACGAAATCGCGTCGCCAGTTCCGCCACCTGCCTGGTGACGTCCCTGGCTGCCAGGATGTGCAGATCGGTCTCCCGCAGCCGAAAAAAAGACGAGATAAGCTCAACGGTATCCGCCTGTTCCCGGTAGATGCGGCTCCGATAACGGGTCGGCGATTTATGGCGGCGTGATGTTTTACTCACGGGCTGCCGACGAAACCATGTTCCGCTTCCTTCTTACCTTTTTTCATCCAGGTAAGTGAAGTATCATAGAGGGTGCGCTTCTATTACCAGCAAAGAGGATTGAGAAAAAGAGTATTTTAAAGGTTCACCTGCAATGATGAACACATAAAAACCTTGAATTTGCTTGCAAACGTCATTCCCGCCCTCGATTACACCCTTCAAGGGCAGGCTTCAGCGGGAATCCAGTATTTTCGAATGATTATGGATTTCGGTTCAACTCCACAATGACCGTAATTGGGATTTTTACGAAGCCATCATGCAATGACGATGAACATGGACGAAATCGTGGCCATGTTGACCCGGTACCCTACCCCCGGGCAGGCCAAGACCAGGCTCATCGAGGCCCTTGGTCCGGCCGGCGCCGCCGGGATGCACCGCCTGCTTACCGAACGGGTGCTTGCCGCCGTCAACTCACCCTCACGGCCCGCCCCGGAAATATGGTACACCGGCGCCAGCCGTAAGGAGATGTTCGACTGGCTGGGCGACCAATACCGCTTTCATCGACAAAAAGAGGGTGATCTCGGCGAAAAAATGGGCGATGCCCTTGCCTGCCATCTGGGACGCGGGAACATGTGCTGTCTGATCGGCGCCGACAGCCCGGGACTGGACAATGGCATTATCGATCAGGCATTCTCCTCGCTGGGCCGGGTAGACGTGGTGCTCGGGCCCAGCTATGACGGGGGATACTATCTCATTGGCGCCGCTGCCGGGCTCGACACCTCCTTTGTCGCTTCTCTTTTTTCCGGAGTAAGCTGGGGAAGCGACACCGTCCTGGCGGAAACAATCACCCGGATCAGAAGGGGTGACAAATCATATCATCTGCTGCCCCATCTCCATGACATCGACACCCCTGAAGACCTCCGACATCTCCATCATTATCGCCGCCCTTAACGAGGCCGACAACATTTCTCCCCTGGCAGCCTCGTGTGCCGACCATGACGGTGAGATTATTCTGGTGGACGGCGGTAGTACCGACGACACCGTAGCGCTGGCCCAAAACCATGGCTTTATGACCCTTGCCGGGGTGCGGGGTCGGGCCGCTCAGATGAATCACGGCGCCGCCCATGCCGCCGGCGCCATCCTCCTGTTTATGCATGCCGACACCCGGCTTCCGGAGAATTTTGCCGCCCCGCTATTGAGTAATCTCAACCGTCCTGATACCGCACTCTGCGCGTTTTCCCTGGCAATTGACGGCGCATCTCCGCTGCTCAGGCTGATTGGTTGGGGCGCCACCCTGCGCAGCCGGTGGCTGCAGCTTCCCTACGGCGACCAGTGTCTGGCGATTCGGGCGCCATTGTTCAACAGGCTCGGCGGCTTTGCCGATATGGCGATCATGGAAGACTACGAATTCGTCAGACGCGCGGCCCGGCTGGGAGCGGTCGTCACCCTGCCGCAGCGGGCGCGCACCTCGGCACGACGCTGGCACAGGGTGGGGATTTTACGAACAACAATCATCAACCAGCTAGTGGTTATCGGCTATAACATGGGGGTGTCGACGGATAAGCTGGCTTTACTCTACCGGCGCGGGCTGATCGGGAAAAAATGAGTCTTCCCGGGAACTGGTGGACGTTTGCTCTCCCGGTTCATCGGCCGGCTGTTCATCGAGGCCGGGACTCTGCTCGAAGAGCGGAATCTGATCCAGGCCGATGGCGGGCTGGACACGGCGCATGGCCTCCCGGATATCCTCGTCTTTGATCAGCGCCCGAGCCTGTTCACTCAACTCGTGCAGGGTTGGACAGGTCCGGCATTGATCCAGTATATCATTTTCAGGAGCAATAAAGGAGCCGATCAGCAGATGAATCAGCACCACGATAATCACCCCCTGAACTGCCCCCACCACACCGCCGACAATCCTGTCGAACCAGCCCGCCACAATAATCTGCATTACCTTTCGCAGGGCAAGCCCAAGCAATGAGCAGGCCACAAACGTGACAATAAAGAGCAGCAGATAGGCACTGAGAAACACCACCTTGGGGTTGTCGGAGAGATCACGAAGAAACGGAAGCAGTTGGTCATGATAGCGGCTTGCCACCAGGAAACCGGCCACCAGGGAGATAAGTGGAACGACCTGACGGAGCATGCCCAGCCACAGTCCACGCAGCGCCATTGCGGCAACAATACCGATGACCACCACATCATATGGGTTTAGCTGAGTAGTCTCCATATTGACCTCTTGCTTATCGTCGCGGGACGCTTTACCGTAGCAGATGGTTCCATGTGATAGCAAAACGACCTGAATTTGCAAAGAAAAATCACCCTACTACACATATCATCCGATGTCACCCAGCCAAACTCCCGTACTTGCCAACCCTGCCTTCACAAAACAGCTTTCCGCCCTGGCGGCTACCGAAATCTTCATGGCGGAGATGGATATCGAACAGCTTCGAAATGGCGCCGAAGCGGATTTTTGCATCACATGGCTGAACGCCAGCGAACAGATTCAATTTGATCGATTCTCCTTCGAGAAAAGGCGGCTTGAATGGCTCGCCGGGCGGGTCAGCGCCAAACGGGCATTTGTGGAACTGTACCGCCATACCAGAAAAGAAGATATCTCCCCGGATGAACTGGTCATCGAGGCGACGATGTCTGGAAAACCCGTCTTGCACACGGAAAAACATAAAGAAGTATTCAAAGATGTAGACTTTTCCATCTCGCACTCCCATGACAAGGCGATTTGTCTGGCCTGCCGCAGCCGTTGCGGCATTGATCTGCAGTATCTTTCCAACACCCTGTTCAAGGTAAAATACCGGTTCTGCAACGATGTCGAGACCGCCATGCTGTTTGACATCGACGCCGATGAGATCCGCCATCTCGGCCACCTGTGGAGCGCCAAGGAATCCATCCGCAAATGTCTGAGCGTTCGCTCCCTGCTTGGCTTCAGCGAGATAAACCTGGTTCGGGTCACCCAGCATGATGTGGTTTATTGCCTGCTGTTTCGCCTGGACAAGCCGATTGTGGGCAACGGTTTCATATCGGCCGTTACCACCATTGTCGACAACTACTCCCTGGCCGCCTGTGTGATCGGATCTGACCGGCTCCATGCCTGAACTGCCCGAAGTTGAAGTGGTGCGGCGCGGCCTCAGCGACCGCATTGCTGGAAACACCATTACGGAGGTTAGCGCCGGCGATGTTTCACTGCGCCGTCCCATACCGCTTCACGCCATGCGCCACTACACAATCGGCGCTACTATTGAGCAGGTGCGGCGGCGGGCCAAATACCTGCTGATCGATCTGGACAACGGCGCCGTGCTTATCATTCACCTGGGCATGACCGGCAAACTGGGACTGTTTGCCGGCACCACCGCTCCGCTTCGTCACGATCATATCTCCTGGATCTTTGCTGACGGCCGTCACCTGCGATTTAATGACAGCCGCCGATTCGGCGCCATCTACCTGCTGCATGGAGAAAACGTGGCGCAACAGGAACGCGATTTCTTTTCCGCAGCCGGGGTCGAGCCGTTCAGCGATCAATTCGATGGTCGCTACCTGCGCAAACGGGCTAAAAACCGGATTGTGCCCGTTAAAAATTTCATCATGGACGGACGTATCGTATCGGGGGTCGGCAATATCTACGCCAACGAAAGCCTCTTTCTCGCCGGCATTCGGCCAACGCGGCCAGCCGGGTCAATCAGCCTGGTGCGCTGGCAGCGTTTGGCCGATGCAATCAGAGTGGTGTTAGCCGAGGCTATTTCACAGGGCGGCTCAACGATCAGCAATTTTTTGGGCGTTGACGGCGACGGCGGGTATTTCCAGCTGGCCTTCTGTGTTTACGGAAAAGCCGGCCACCCGTGCCCGCATTGCACCCGCCCCATCAAAAGAATTGTCCTGGCCGGCCGGGCAACCTACTACTGCACACGGTGTCAGCGGTGAGCCGTGGCACATTACTTTTCTTCTTATGGACTGGTATCGCATACATGTGAGCCCTGAACAGCTTGAGTTTGGTTTCGCCGACATTATCCGGGCGGAGATGGAGGAAATCTGGCTCGCCCGGGGAGCACCGGAAGGATTTTCGCTGTGGCGCTCATCCAGCGAAGATGGGGTTGATCTCTATCTCTCACCGGTTGCCGGGGCCTGCGGTGCACTGCTCAACGCCCGCTTTAACGCCGTGCACTGCGAACAGCCGCCCCTTGATGAACTGGAGTTTCTGCTCGGCCATGTGCTGTATGGCGATCACGGCGCCCAGGAAAAATGATGGCTACTGAAAAGGACGGGTTGCCTTGTTAAGCCACTGTTGGTACAAATCAGACTTCACATAATTGATTTCCCATTAGCCATTGGAGGCCCCATATGACGGCACGAATCTCTTCCATAGAGGCCCTTGAAATTCTTGACTCACGAGGCAACCCGACCATCAGGGCCTTTGTCGGCCTGGACGACGGCACCAGGGCGACCGCCTCGGTTCCCTCCGGCGCCAGTACCGGCGAAAACGAGGCCATCGAACTGCGCGACCACAACACCGGACGGTACAACGGAAAAGGGGTGCGTACCGCCGCCGATAATGTGGAAAAAATCATCGCGCCCGAACTTATCGGGTTGCCGGCCGATCATCAGGCCACCATCGACCGGCTGATGATCGACCTGGATGGCACCGAGAATAAGGCCGCTCTCGGCGCCAACGCCATCCTGGGCGTCTCCATGGCGGTGGCCCGGGCCGCCGCTCAGTCCATCGGTATCCCGCTTTACCGCTATCTGGGCGGCAGCGGCGCCTGTCGGCTGCCGGTACCGATGATGAATATTCTCAACGGCGGCGAACATGCCGACAATAGTGTTGATTTCCAGGAATTCATGGCCATGCCCATTGGTTTTGATCGATTCTCCGATGGGTTGCGGGCGGTTGCCGAAGTCTTTCACGCCTTGAAAAAGATCCTCAACAGCAAAAACCTGGCCACCGGCGTCGGTGATGAGGGCGGGTTCGCCCCGAATCTCGGCTCTAACGAGGAGGCGGTGGAAATTATCATGGAAGCAATCACCGCGGCGGGTTACCAGACGGGCACCGACATTGCCCTTGCCCTGGACAGTGCCGCCAGCTCATTTTCACCCGATCTCAAATCGACCTATGAGCTCACGTGGTCCGGTGGCGGCACCCTGACCAGCGCTGAAATGGTGGCGATGGTAAAGAAATGGGTGGATGCGTATCCCATCATCTCCTGGGAAGACCCGCTGGCGGAAGGCGACTGGGACGGTTTTGCCGCCCTTACCGGGCAGGTGGGCGAGCGTCTGCAGGTTGTCGGCGATGACGTCTTTGTCACCAACACCCGCTACATTCAGCAGGGCATCGACTGGAAAACGGCGAACTCGGTGCTTATCAAGCTCAATCAGATCGGTACCGTAACCGAGACCATGGAGGCCATCCGGATGTGCCGCGATGCCGGCTGGACCTATGTTATCTCACACCGCTCGGGAGAGACCGAAGACACCTTTATTGCTGACTTCGCGGTGGCCATGGACGGCGGCCAGATCAAGACCGGATCGGCTTCGCGCAGTGATCGCATCGCCAAATATAACCGGCTGCTGGAGATTGAACGTGAGCTTGGCCGCGAGGCCCGCCACTATTGGAAACGATAAGGTGAAGCGAATGATGCGAATCCGCGCCAGATGCGCGGATTTGCTTTTACCCGTTTTATAAAACAGACCCCCACCCCCTAACCGTGGAACCCAAAATGGATGACCATGCCCCCCTCGACCCGGAACGGATTCTGCCGGAACGCATGAGCGTACTGCGCTCCCTGCCGGTGGACATCAAACAACAGCTCAGCGGCAAAGAAGCCCGCGCCTTCCTCTACGGCGAAGAACTGCCCGATGAACTGCTGGAAAAACTCAAGGATTACATCATGAAAGAGTAATCCGGGGATTCCGGAAGGTGGAAAACCATTCTTGCCGTCTACAATGTGCCCGTTTTCATGGTTGAATAAATAAAACGTGGAAAAGGTGGTCGTGCTTGAGACGGGATGATTAAGTATTAGTTCCCGCGGGACAGGCGTGGCTGAAGATTGTGCGACAGTGGCAGCTAACCAGGCCGCCGCGTTGTCGGGAGCATGCGGGGTATACAAGATGCGAACCGCAATGTGATTGCGAGATCAGTCATCGGCGGGCCGGGGCGCCACCGTATCATTACTATTCTCTCCGGCTGTCCCGTTCTCCTCGGCTTTGAGCTTCTTCCTGGCCTCCTTTTTTTTCTTTTTCTGCTGCCGTTCCAGTTCCTTCAGCCGTTTTTCCTGCTTGTAGTTTATCCGTTTGCTCACAACAATCCCTCATCTCATCTCAGGTTGCCGGGTGACGTTCAACAATGAACCCCGCACTGGCGGGGTTCATTGTACAACCGCTTGTTTAGCGCAGTGTCTTGACGTTTTCAGCCGCCAGACCTTTGGCGCCGTCCACGACATCGAAACTGACCCGCTCACCTTCCTGCAGCGACTTGAACCCCTCAGCCTGAATCGCTGAATGATGGACAAACACGTCTTTACCGCCATCCTGCTCGATAAATCCAAAGCCCTTAGAATCATTGAACCATTTTACCGTTCCTTCTGCCATGTTCCTGCTCCTCTTAAAGTGGTGCGCACCGCGCACCATTTGGTGATTTGCCCCGATACGGGGCTATTGGTGTATATGACGAACTCACCAGATGAGTCCGCGGTGTACATACCCGGCAGTGTCTTCATAGGCCAAAAACCTGACGCTTACCGGGCTTGTTACTTCGTGGTCGTGATGATCTCCCGGCTCTGGCGCCGCGGCCGGGCCGCTCATCACTGCCAGAAAATCCATGTGTCTCGGCGTGCAGCCGGGAGTTAACCGGGGTGTTTCGGCGGCTCATCCGGCCATCGAGGGATTGTTCGATCAAGCGGATGAGGCGATTGTCTTCGCGGGTGCCGAAGCTCAGGGCGTCCCCGGTGCATGATGCCCTGCCGGTACGTCCGGTGCGATGAATGTACGCTTCGGCGGTATCCGGCAGATCAAAATTAACAACATGAGAGATGGCTCTTACGTCAATCCCCCGGGCGGCGATGTCGGTGGCCACCAGGACCTTGTATTCACCGCGTTTGAATCCATCCAGCGCCTGCTGCCGTTTACTCTGCGATAAATTGCCCTGCAGAGAGGTTGCCTTAAATCCCGATTGTGCCAGCTTTCTGGCCAGGCTCTTGGCCCGATGCTTGGTGCGGGTAAAAACCAGGGTGGCGTCCATCGCCTCACTGGTGAGCAGGTGCATCAGCAGCCCGGCCTTGTGGCCCTGCTCCACGGTGTAGAGGCAATGTGAAACAGATGAAACCGGCCGGCTTGCATTGATCTGCACGGTCTCCGGCCGATTGAGAATATCTTCGGCCAGATGCCTGATTTCACCGGGCATGGTAGCGGAGAAGACCAGGTTTTGCCGGGTGGCGGGCAGCGCCCGGAGGATGCGCCTGATATCGGGCAGAAAGCCTTTATCAAACATGTGGTCGGCCTCGTCAAGGATCAGGGTGTCAACACTCTTGAGATCGATTGCCCCATCGTTGAGGATGTCCAGCAGTCGGCCCGGGCACGCCACGACAATGTCAACGCCGGCGCTGATTCTGTTTATCTGACCCTGCTTGCCGACACCGCCGTAGACGGCGATACTGCGCAGCCGGGTATGGCGAATAATCTGCCGGGTGAATTCGTTTATCTGTTCCGCCAGTTCTCTGGTGGGGGCAATAATCAGGGCGCGGACGGTGCCCCTGCCCGGAGTGCGCAAAAGATGCTGCACCGTCGGCAGAATAAAGGCCGCCGTCTTGCCGGTGCCGGTCTGAGCCAGCCCGAGAAGGTCCCGACGGGCGAGCAGTGGAGGAATAGCCTCTTGCTGGATAGGGGTGGGTTCAGTGAATCCACACTGCCGGATAGCGGTGGCAATGGGTGTGGTAAAAGAAAAATCGCTAAATTTCATTCATGCTCCTGCAATCAACGGACACCGCCGCACCATCAATATGATGGCACAACGCCGGTATACCAGTGCGATCGGCGACAATTGTTTGCGAATTGGGTGATTGTGGAAGTGGTTTCGCCTGCGTGCGGCGTGACGTAAGTCGCCTGACAATCGTCAAGGAGGCGACCTGGCAGGATACTATTCTACCGATGTCTCCGGCCTTTTTTGGCCTTCGGCTTTGCCTCGTTGCAGACAAGGGTACTGTGATTGTAGACGGTGCCGTTGAGTCCCTCCATCACCTTATGCCCCTCTGAACGGTTGGACATCTCGACAAAGCCAAACCCTTTTGATTTACCGGTAAATTGATCAACGATCAGCTTGGCGCTCACCACCTCGCCGTGCGGCTCGCACAACTGGGCAAGTTCTGTCTCGGTGATGTTATACGGGAGGCTGCCGAGAAAAAGTTTCATACGTATCCCCTGAGGTTGTAGCAAGAACTTTTCAGGTATCAAAGGATACGGTAGCGGAGACGCTGGATATCAAAAAAGAAAATGCTGAGTGAATGCTAAGACGGCAATGATACACCACTACTTGGCAAAACGCAAGTGCTATACGCGGAGAATTGTGATTTTAACCGAAACAATGCCACCTGTATGGTGAAATTGTCGATGTCCGCGGCACATCAACTCATCATCTCCTGAACGCCACCGTTCCGCGACACCCCGGTGTTACGATTTGCCAAGATCCCGTAGAAAAGACAAGTAACAGCGGAAAGGACGTCCAATTGTCAGGGAAAAGGGCCGCCAGAGGCACTTTCAAGCAATAACTACAAAGAGGAAGTGTCCTGTTGTGTTCCAAAATAATCGGGCTCATTACCCGGCTTCCACTTGATGTTGCACCCCATGCTCGGTTTCTGCTCATCTGAAATTGGCCCACCGGCCACCAGTGCATCGACGGCCGCACTCAAATCAGCACCGGTTACCTCCACCTCGTTGCCGGGCCGGGCATCGTCAAACTGACCGCGGTAGACAAGTCGTTTGCTTTTGTCAAACAGGAAAAAATCGGGGGTACAGGCCGCTCGATACGCCTTGGCCACGCGCTGATCCCCATCAACCAGATAGGCGAAAGGGTAGTCGTAAAGGCGGGCCTCCTCGGCCATCTGGGACGGGCCGTCATCAGGATACGCATCGGCATTGTTGCTGTTGATTGCATACACCTGTATACCCTGCTGCTGATAGCGACGGCAGTTCTGGGCGAGTCGCTCCCGGATATGTTTCACATATGGGCAATGGTTGCACATAAAGATAACCAAAAGGCCGGCATCGATGTGTTTCTCAGCCAGATCGTGCCGCGTACCGTCGGCGCTCTTCAGGTTGAATGATGGGGCAGCGGTGCCCAGTTCCAGCATGGTTGAAGGGGTAAGGGCCATGATACATCCTCCCGTGGATATCTTTTTTCACTATGAACCTTCGTAGCATGATATAGTAAGGCAGCATATCCTGTTTACCAACCTCCATTCGTTTCCATTTTACACTCCGCCATGAACAAAATCCTCATTCTGTTTGCCCACCCGGCCTTCAAACGCTCCACCATCAACGCCGCGCTGCGGGATGGTATCGAGGGAGAGGACGGGATCACTATTCACGATTTATACGGCGCCTATCCCGACTTTTTCATCGATGTCGATTATGAACAGAGACTGTGCGAGGCCCATGACATCATCATCTTCCAGCACCCGTTCTACTGGTACTCAACTCCCGCCATCCTCAAGGAGTGGCTGGATCTGGTGTTGGAGCATGGCTGGGCCTATGGCTCACAGGGCAACGCTCTGGCCGGCAAATACACCCTGCAGGCGATTACCGCCGGAGGCGATGGCGCCTCGTATCGCACCGGAGGCACCAACGGCCACACCATCGGCGAACTCATCTCACCATACCGAGCCACCGCCTCGTTGTGCGGGATGCACTGGCTGCCTCCTTTTGTGGTGCTTGGCGTGCACCGGGGACTTCCCGGGGTAATTGTCAACGGCCATGTCGAACGGTACCGGCAGGCCATTATTGCGCTGCGCGACGGTCGGGTGAATTACCAAGAAGCGGCCCGCCACGAATATTTGAACAGTAACCTCAAAGCCATCATCAGGGAGCCATAGCCGTGGAACATTTTCTGCTGCAACTCTTCATTTTTCTGATCGCCGCCACCATTGCCGTCCCCCTGGCCCGTACCTGCCGGCTCGGCTCGGTTCTTGGCTATCTTATCGCCGGTATCGTTATCGGCCCGTTTGGTCTCTCGCTGATTGCCGAAACCGAAGAGATCATGCACTTTACCGAATTCGGGGTGGTGATGATGCTCTTTCTGGTGGGCCTCGAACTCAAGCCGTCGCTGCTCTGGCAGATGCGCACCCCGATTCTCGGTATCGGCGGTTCACAGGTGTTTTTCAGCACCGTGCTGATCACCCTGATCGGGATATTGTTTATCCCCTGGCAACAGGCGCTGGCCATCGGCCTCACTCTGGCGCTTTCCTCCACCGCCATCGTCCTGCAGACCCTGCGGGAAAAAGGGCTGCTCAACACCGGGCCGGGTCGCTCCATTTTTTCGGTGCTTCTTTTTCAGGATCTGGCCGTCATCCCCATCCTGGCCGTCTTACCGCTGCTGGCCGTCGCAGGCGTCCATGGCGAAGCGCATCACGGCGCCTTTTTCGATCTGACCGCGTTGCCCGGCTATGCGCGGCTGCTGGTGGTGCTGGTTGCCATCGGCTTTATCTACATTCTCGGCAGATACATCTCGCGGCCGCTGTTTCGCCGGATCGCCGCCACCCGTATGCGGGAAATTTTCGTCGCCGCCGCCCTGGCCCTGGTCATCGGGATCTCCCTGCTGATGATCGCCGTCGGTCTCTCCCCCGCTTTGGGTGCATTTCTGGCCGGGGTAGTGCTGGCCGACAGCGAATACCGGCATGAACTGGAGAGTGATATCGAACCCTTCAAGGGATTGTTGCTGGGCATCTTTTTCATATCCATCGGGGCAAGCCTCAATTTCACCCTGATCGGCGAGCAGATCTGGCTGATCGAGGGAATCGTGCTGGGATTGGTGGCGGGCAAATTCGCAGTGCTGTTTCTGGTCAGCGTCGTCTTCAAAATGCCCAAGGCGGAGCGCTGGCTGTTTGGTATCGCCCTGTGCCAGGGTGGTGAGTTTGCCTTTGTCCTGTTTCAGTTTGCCCGGGTTAACGGAGTGCTGCCGCAGCCCCTTACCGAAACCCTGATTTCAGCGGTGGCGCTGTCCATGTTTATCGCCCCGCTACTCTTTCTGGTATATGAGCGATTCATCGGTCCACGTATTTCACACGCTGCCCTGAGCCGTGAACATGATCATATCGACGGCCACGACCACAGCGTGATTCTCGCCGGATTTGGCAAACTGGGCACCGATCTTGGCCGTTTCCTGATTTCAGCGGGCATTAAGCCGGTTATTCTCGATCACAACGAGACCAGCGTCGAACTGCTGCGTAACTTCGGCTTCGAGGTCTATTACGGCGACGCCACCCGGCTGGACCTGCTGGAATCAGCCGGCGCCGCCGAGGCCACTCTGATCATTATCTGCCTGGGCGAGCATGAGCCTGCCCGGCAACTCGTCACCCTGGTGCGCAAGCACTATCCCCATCTCAAGATCGCGGTGGCCGCCGAAGACCGGCGGGCGGTCTACGAGTTCATGGATCTGGGGGTTGTCACCATGCGCCGCAAGACCTTCGACAGCGCCCTTGCCCTGGGACAAGACGCCTTGCAATTGCTGGGCTATGACCGCTATGAGGCCTACCGGCTGATGCGCCTGTTCCGCAAAAAAGATGAAGACACCCTGCCGGAGCTCTATCGCATTTTCACCGAGGACCGGGACAGCTACATATCCATGTACCGGCAACACAACCATGAACTGGCCGAGTTAATGGTAAAAGACCAGCAGACCGATATGGATGAGCTGGACAAGGCGTGGGCCGGCGGCAACCCGCATGAATAGCACCGGTACCGTGGTTAAGTGGTCCAGAGTCGCGCACCGTTGCGCGGCAAATAAACATGAAAATAAGAATCATGATGAATTCGTAAAAACCCTGATATTACTTGTTTTCGTCATTCCCGCGAAAGCGGGAATCCAGTAATTTCAAGCTGTTATAAATTCCGAGTCAGCTCCACCATGGCAGTAATAGATGTTTTTACGACTCCATCAACCTCAATGATGATGAAATATATGAAAAGATAAAAAAAGTAGTATTTACTATGGTTCAACAAAACACATTAATCCTATAACAATGCACTTCATGGAAAATCCAGGGCTGGGCACATTTGGGATATAGCATTAGGCTTCAAATTATCAGTTGTTTTAACATTCAATGGAAGCCCTGGTTTCCCATGAGCACGACGTTCACTAATAAAAAGGAAGGTACATATGAAATATTCCAAGCATGTCCTCGCAACCATCCTCCTCTTTTCAGGTACACTCTGTTATGGTCAAGGTGAAGACTTTACCTACCATCCTCAGTTCGAAGACCAGATGGGCACAGAGGCTCCCGAGGCGCGGAATCTGACGGAGGCTAACGCAACCGCGGCAGGTGGTGCAGTCTATGCGAACCGCAATGCCTCCGAATTTAGCACCGTGGCCTATAATTGGGCGCCGTCAACAACCCCGCTGCACTTCGCAAGAGGGCCTGTCCCGCCGATGTCTGCCGCAGACCGTGCCCATCTCGAGAGTACTCACACAGACGGATTCATTGTCGTAAAAGACGGAATCATTGTGCGTGAGTATTATGCGAAAGGTATGCACCCCACGACGAAGCATTCCATACACTCCACGGGCAAAAGTTGGACATCCGCCATTTGGCATAAGGTTTTGCTGCCGGTCATGGACAAGACCGTGGGCGAACTCATGCCTGAACTTGCCGAATCGATCTATGGAGACCAAACGGTCAGGTCTGTCGTGGATATGCGTGTTCCAGTCAAATGGTCGGAGGATTATGGCGATCCTCAGAGCCCGGTGGTACTCTCATTTCCCGCGGTTGGTCTTGAATACAAGAATCCAACATACGAAACCGTTGCATTCGTTAAAGGACTTCAACTCAATCCAAAGCTCAAAGATGGCGATTGGTACTATGTGAGCGGCAACACCAACGTCATGGGACTGCTTGGCCCAAAGCTCGCTGATGTCCATGCTTACGAAGGTACAAGGCAGTTTCTCGAAGCGATTGGCATGGAGTATATCTCGGGGAGTGCCGCCAACTTACACGGGCAGTATGATGCGGGAGGTGGTCAATACATGACGCTTCGGGATGCAGTGAAACTGTCCTATGCAATGGCAAATGGCGGCAAAATTGCCGATCGACAAGTTCTTTCCTTGGACTACATCAACGACGTGTTTGATGCCGGCGAAGACAAGATGACCGTCTGGGAGAAGGGCCCCTACGGCAAAGCGCTGCCTGGAATCAAGTTCTACTCAAACCAATGGTATGTTGTTGACGACAATATTGCGGTGGGGATTGGTTCCTACGGGCAGTATCTTGCATTTAACCGCGCCACAGGGGTGTCTATCGCCAAGTTTTCTACCTACCACACAGGTCAGAACTTCGCTCAAGGTGTTCCCGATCTCGCTTGGATCATCAAACAGGCAAGAACGCTCTGAATCGAGTACGGAACCGGAAATGAAATACTTAGAATCCAACACAAAAGAGAAAAAACAACCTATGTAGACTCAAAAAAAAAGGTACACATGTGAAATACTCCAAGCATATCCTCGCAACCATCCTCCTCTTTTCAGGAACACTCTGTTACGGCCAAGGTGAAGACTTCACCTACCATCGTCAGTTCGAAGACCAGATGGGCACAGAGGCCCCCGAGGTGGAGAATCTGAGCGAGGCTATAGCAACAGCGGCAGATGGTGCAGTCTATGCGAACCGCAATGCCTCCGAATTTAGCACCGTGGCCTACAATTGGGCACCGTCAACAACCCCGCTGCACTTCGCAAGAGGGCCTGTCCCGCCGATGTCTGCCGCAGACCGTGCCCATCTCGAGAGCACGCATACAGACGGTTTCATCGTCGTAAAAGACGGAATCATTGTGCGTGAGTATTATGCGAAAGGCATGCACCCCACGACGAAGCATAAGATCCACTCCACGGGAAAGAATTGGACGTCGGCGATCTGGCACGACGTTTTGCTGCCGGTCATGGACAAGACCGTAGGCGAACTCATGCCTGAACTTGCCGAATCGATCTATGGAGACCAAACGGTCAGGGCTGTGGTGGACATGCGGGTTCCCGTCTATTGGGGGGAGGATTTTAACGATCCCGAAAGCCCGGTGGTGCTGGGGTTTGCTGCTACAGGCCTGGAATACAAAAACCCGACCTACGACGTTGTTGCCTTTCTCAATGGACTCAAAAGAAATCCTGAGCTCGAGAACGGTGACTGGTATTATGTGAGTTCCAATACCAACGTGATGGGTCTGCTGGGACCAAAACTCGCTGGTGTCCATGCCTACGAAGGAATACGAAGATTTGTAGAGGCGATTGGAATGGAACATATTTCCGGCAGCGTTGCGAACCTTCACGGCCAATACGGGGCCAGTGGTGATCAGTACATGACGCTTCGGGATGCGGTCAAACTGCCGTTCGTTATGGCCAATAACGGTCGTGCGGGAGACCGTCAGGTTTTATCGGAAGCTTACATCCAGGACGTGTTCAGTGCCGATGAAGAAAAACGGAGCGCTTGGTCGAAGGGCCCTTACGCGAAGCCCATGTCTGAGTTCAAGTTTTACTCAAACCAGTGGTATGTAGTGGACGACAATATTGCGGTGGGGATTGGTTCCTACGGACAGTTTATTGCATTTAACCGCGCCACAGGGGTGGCTATCGCCAAATTCTCCACCTATCACACTAGCTCTAACTCTAATCAAGGTATTCCTGATCTCGCTTGGATCATCAAACAGGTGAGGACGCTCTGAATCGAGTACGGAACCGGAAGTAAACAAGACGCTGGGACACCGGCAGGCGGTGGCTTAGCGGAAAAAAATATATTGAGAATTAACTAAATGACAAAAACCAGAGAGGACCTATTAATATGAATAAATTAATAATTGGCCTATCCATAATAGCTGCTACGCAGGTATTCGCCGCGAGCCCCAATGATGAGGCGAAGAGCCTTCAGGCGCAACAACCACCCTTGACGTGGGCTGAACTGGGTCTGATGCGGGGCTTCCCACCCCCAGCCGACAAATTGGTGACGCGCAAGAACTGGCAGAACCCGCCCTTCAATCGCTGGGCTTTTCAACACATGGATCAGGTGCTTCGTACTGCACACCTTAGCCGTGGTTCAGGCCCGATTGCCGAACTTCCTCTGGAACTCCGCGATATTTCACGCCTGACATTCAAGACGAAAAAGGGGGAGCACAGCTCAGTAAACGAGATGTTGAATTCCACTTACACGGATAGTTTCATCGTCCTTAAGGACGGTAGGATCGCTTTCGAGGCCTACTTCAATGGAATGTCACGCGACAAGCGGCATATCATTCAATCAACTTCCAAGTCACTCACGGGATCAGCCGCAACCATTTTAATTCATGAGGGGCGACTCGATCCAAACGCCCTCGTGACGAAATACATCCCAGAGCTGGCTGATAGCGCGTATGGGGATGTGACGGTTCGCCAGGTCCTCGACATGTCAAACTCAATAGTTTGGCGGGAAGAGTACACCGACCCAAACTCGGAAATCAAGCGTTTCGAGCAGGCCAACCTGTGGGAGGATTACACGGAAATCGCTAAAAAGGGCACATATGCATTTTTACAGACGCTGAAGAAGGATGAGCACGATCACGGTGTGAAATTCCACTATGCCACTGGCAACACCGACGTCGTTGGGTGGCTGATTGAACGGGCGTCAGGTCAACGGTTTACTGAGTTCTTCACGCAGCGCGTCTGGTCACAGCTTGGCGCTGAGCATGACGCCAGCATCTCGGTTGACATCAACGGATTCGGCGCCGGTAGCGGCGGTTTTGCTATGACGACTCGGGACTTTGCCCGATTTGGCGAGATGATGCGGAACAACGGCCAGCTTGCTGGAAGGCAGATCTTGCCATCCGGCCAGGTGATCGACACCGTCCTAAATGGCAACAACGACCAGTTCAAAGATACAAAATATGCGAAGATTTTCAATTCTCCTAATGGCTTCTACCGCAACCAGTGGTGGATGACGGGCAACAAACACGGCTGCTACTTCGCGGTAGGGGTCTATGGCCAGCTTCTTTGGATAGATCCAACGGCCGGTGTTGTCATCGCCAAGTTTTCAAGTTGGCCCGATGCGGTGGATGTCGAAAAGGGCGGCGACACCCTCCTGATGTTAGAGGCGATAGCAGCGGCTCTCGAGTAATTGTGCTGTTTCCACTGGAAAAGCACACCAATCCGTGAACCGACCAAGCGAAACAAGACGGTGCAGGCAAGGTCGCTCCGCTCCTTGCCTGACCCCGGACCTTTGCTTAAGGAATCACATCATGCCATTTTGTAAGTCGAAGAAAGACTCCTCGGATAAACTATAGGAGTTCATCATGAAACGCACTCGATATCTACTCGCAACCATCCTCCTCTTCTCAGGCACACTCTGTTAGAGCCACGGACGTATTGGTTCAATTAATCGATGACCTGTTTCCAGACTCTTGCCGCGACCGCGGCTGGTCACTTCTCTGACCCTGTCCTTGAAACGCTTGAGGCTTTATACCACCGTTTTCTCTCTTCGCCCTTCTCCAACGAAATTGCTGCGACATTGAGTTCATCGAGCTACTTCCCCAAGTTAGGTTTGCGGTTAATGGGCGCTGAGTGTTTACCGCTCGACGAGGTGTTTGCCGGTGGAGCTACACGAACTATCGAGGTAGGTTTTGATATAATCGCTGAACCGTTCATGAAGATCATCAACTTCAATGCCGATCTCAGAGAGTGAGTGCTGAAATGTATACCGCTTGGACTGCTGGAGTACCGGGGTATTTTTGATATCCCCTGAAAGCTCCCATCCCATCCAGCTATAAATTTTTTCCAGAGTAGCAATCGGTTTGTCAGTCACCTCCCGATAGCTTAGGTCAAGAATGCGGTTGTCGCTGAGCCCGAGCCGCGAGCGCTTGGCTGTCAATTCATTCAGGGTATTCTGCCACCGTGAAATCACCTGATGGATAAGAGGCTCCCGCGCCCGCGTGATACTAAACGAACTTTGCATCGTTGCCGTCAAACCAATCAACGATGGCAAAAACTCCGCGGGGTCTCGGTTGATCTGAACTAGCCTGGCATCAGGATAAACCCGCAGCAATGACTCCAGCGAGAGTAAGTGAGCCGGCGCCTTTAACACCCAACGTTTAACCGGACGACCAAATTGCAAGTGTTGCAGGAATTTCTTATGCCAACGATAAGCCTGAGTGTTATCGAGCTTTTCCTGCTGCGCTTGAAATTGCGGCAGCCGGTACACTGAGTCAAAGCGAATACTTTGAAACGCATAGCTCATGATCACAATGTCCTCCTGCGGCGATCTGGCTGCCAGGCGGTGCTTGCCGTGAAGGTTTCCGGTCAGACGATGGAAAAACCACAGCCCACGTGCCGCTTTACCAATGTTTGCTCTATCCGTTCGAGCATTGCTCCCGGGTCGCGGAAAAGGGCACATAATTTCCCAGTTGCGTGGTGCCCGGTTCGCCGCGTCAAGCGCCAGCAAACCGTGCAAATATGTGGTTGCTGCCCGCGGCAGGCCGATGATGATCAGCGGCTGCTCAATCGGCTCTTCATGTATCTCAGGATAGCTGGTAAGCTGCTCTTGCAAACGCAAACGCCCGCTCAAAAGGTTCAGTACGTCTCTTTTTGCCGCTGCTACGCCACATACGTTTAGTTCCGCTTCTTTCCGGAATGCTTCAATCAGTGAATGATAATGCGGTAGAAACTCAGGGTCGCCAAAATCATCCAAACCGCTAGCCTTTGAGGCCAATTCGAGCAGGTTTTCAGACGATTCACTAAACCTGGGCCGCAGGCGTGCCGGCAATCGCGCAGTTGACTTTTTGACCACCTGCAGACCGGCGGTAACGGCAGAATTGGTTAATCTATTGAGGTTCAACATGAAAGCATGGTGCTATCGACGACAACAGGTGCCGCCGACTATTATCTAGCATCCCACGAGGGGCTAAGTGGTTGAAAATTATTGTGCCATTTTTAATAGTTGATAAACTCGTAAAAACCTCTATTACCGTTATGGTGGAGTTGACCCGAAATCCATAATCAATTGAAATTACTGGATTCCCGCTTTCGCGGGAATGACGAAAGCAAGCAATTTCAAGGTTTTTACGACGCCATCAATAGTTGCCTGCTTCAATTTTCTTCATTGTGATGGCAAAAGTCCACTTCTCAGGAATTACATAAACGCTGAAAAGTTAGAATCTCTTAAAAATCTACGCGATTCAATCAATGAATACATCCCCCAATCCGGGGTATTGTGGGGTGTAATAGGGGGTGTTTTAAAACCCTGATGGAGCTCCCTAGGTAGAGTTGTATGAAGCTCGCTGATTCGTTGCGTGAGGTGGTAGAAGCCTGCGCATCTCATGTCGATTGCCTGATGCTGCACGGCGCCGTCATGGTGGTTGTTCGCACGTCGTGAAAAAGGGGGCATCGCAGTGCTCTCCAACCACCTGATCCTTGACGCCTCAAAGCCACAAAGAGAAGCAGGATAGGCCGGATGAGGCTTGACCGAACACTAGCGCGACGTGACGGAAAACTTCACCAGACGACTGGCTGTCGTCCAGGCAGGCCCGAGAAACCGGTGACAGGCCTCTAACACGGAACCGAAGGCCTCGAGGAAATAGGATGTGTCCTGGTCGGAAATTGTCAGTGGGGGCAGCAATTTGATAATATCCATGTTATGGCCTGCCACCTGCGTGAGAATCCGGTAATCATCCATCAACGGCATGATAATTGACTGCGGGAAAAGACCGCCGTCAGCGGCATGAATGAGCTTCCAGGAAGACTTAAGTCCGAAAGATTTCGGCTGACACAGTTCAATGCCAATCATCAGTCCACGTCCTCGTACTTCTTTAACGAGCTCAAACCTCTCGGCCATTGCCCGCAGACCTGAAAGTAACGCAGCGCCTTGTTTGGCGGCATTTTCAGGTAGCCTTTCAGATTCGAGGATGTCCAGGGTCGCCAGTCCGCAAGCCATGGCCAACCCTCCCTGACCAAAAGTCGAGGAATGGACAACGCAGCGGTCAAGGCTGGAAAAGACACGATGGTAGATCTCATCGCGCATCAGAACCGCGCCCACCGGCACCATCCCGCCGGAAAGCGATTTTGAAACCAGTAACAAGTCAGGCTTCAGCCCTTCAATATCATGAAACGCAAACATCTTCCCGGTGCGGCCCATACCTGTCTGCACTTCGTCAAGCACCACATACGCACCAAATTTTCGGCATAAATCCTGGGTAGCGAGCAGGTATTCATCGGTCGCCGGGAAAACACCCTTGCCCTGGATCGGTTCAACAAAAATCGCTGCCACATCCCCTTTGGCAAGTTCCTTTTCCATCACTTCAAGGTCCCCGAAAGGAATACAGTCCACGCCCGGAAGAAAAGAACCAAATCCCTCGCGAAAGCTGTTACACCCATTCATGGATAGTGAACCATAGCTCAGGCCATGAAAGGCCCGGTCAAAGTAGAGGATACGCTGCCGTCCAGTTGCACAGCGAACAAACTTCATGGCGGCCTCGGTACACTCCGCACCGGAGTTGGTGAATTGCACTTTCGATAAATGCGGGGCAAAACCGAGCAGCCTTTCGGCGAGCAAACCGGGCAGAAGCGAAGCCCCTAACTGCACTTTCCAGGGATCAAGCAAGTCAAGATAATCCTGGATCGTCTTGCCAATGACGGGGTGATTTCGCCCGATGTTGAAGACTCCATAGGCTGAGAGAAAATCAAGATAACGATTACCGGCGGAATCCCAGAGATAGGCGCCCTCGGCGCGCACGTATTGCCTGTCGAAACCGATCGTGCGCAACACTTTCATCAGTTTGGGGTTGACGAATTTTTCGAACAGGTCAAACTGTTCGCTCCGCCGGTCTTGCACCAGCTTTTTCAGGTCAAATTTTTGAGTTTCTGTTATGTTCATGATGATTATCCAGAACTAAAAACGAATGAATGAACACCAGATACAATACGTCAAGAGCACGTAACGTGCAAGGATCAGACGAATTCGATGCCTGATCTGAAACATCCCTTGATGGGGGCAAACATTGCTACCCTTTTTGCCTCCATGCGCACCTATGGAGGGGTAGATAGAAAATACTGGCCGTACGCGGCTTGTTTTGCCGGAGCAGCGGTTGCTCGTCTGCCTTTCACCCTGCTTGAACGCATTAGTGCGGCCAATCTCAAACAAGAGGAGGATGAGGGTTGTAGACCAATCTTTATCGTCGGACACTGGCGCTCGGGAACGACCCACCTGCACAACCTGCTGGCCTGCTCACCGGAGTTTGGCATTATTACCCCATTGGCCTCCGGTCTCCCATGGGAGTTGTTAACCCTGGCCAGGTGGCTGCAACCGCTGCTGACCAGGTCGCTGCCGGAAAACCGGGGGGTCGACAACGTTGCCGTAACGATTGATTCTCCACAGGAAGATGAGATACCGCTGGCCAGTATGCAATTGCTTTCAGTCTTCCACGCCCTTTACTACCCCGGGAACTTTCGGCGAATTTTCGAAAAAACGGTGTTTTTCGAAGGTGCCACCGAAACGGAAGTTGCTCACTGGCGTCAGAGCATGCTCTATTTTTTCGGCAAAGTCAGAAAGCATCAAAACGGCAAAGTCCCGTTAATAAAAAATCCAGCCCACACCGCCCGGGTGAGACACCTGCTGAAGATTTGGCCGCGGGCACGCTTCATTCATATCTATCGCAACCCATACACCGTATATCAATCGACGCTTCACTACTACCGGAAGCTCTTGCCGGAGCTCTCACTGCAGACATTCGCCTGGCAAGACATTCAGGAAACAGTGCTTCACTGTTACCCTCGATTACTGGACCGTTTTTATTCAGATGTCGAAGGACTGCCGGCAGACAGGGTGATAGAAATTCGCTTTGAAGATCTGGAAGAAAACCCGTTAGACGCCATTGAGGAAATCATGCATATCTTCCAACTCGGGTCGCGGCATGAAACACGTAAAAATATTACCGCATATCTTGAGCGGATAAAAGATTACCGCAAAAACAAGTTGCACTACTCGGCCCAGAACCTCGGGCTGGTCCGCACCCATTGGGGCGCGTATCTGCGCCGGTGGAATTATCAAATACCCACATGGTGATGATGTTGGGGAAACGTTTGGGCCACGAAATATGACTCCGGCCCGCGGTGAAATTTCTCGCACGCTTGATCGTGAACGAACATTCTCATTTTTCAAAGCCCCCTTACGAGTTCATCATTTATTGCAAGACCAGCACCGTTTATGAACACTATTCGATCTGTATCAATAATTTTTGGAGTGGCCGGTTTGTGTCTGATCTTCTGGCTGCTGCACAAAGAAGGGGTCAGCACCATCGGTGCTGTTTTTTCTCTGGTCGGGATAAACATTATCTGGATGGTTCTCTACCGCGTCGTTCCCATCGTTATCGATGGTGCCGGGTGGAGGCTGCTCTTCAGCGGCGGGGCACGACCCGGCCTTAGGCTGGTATCCATGGCCCGGTGGCTTGGTGAATCGGTTAACACCCTGCTTCCCGTGGGGCAGGTTGGCGGCCATTTCGTCAGGGCTCGAGTTGTTGCCGAGCGTTACACGGGAAAAGATGACCCAAGCGCCACGGTAACGGTGGATTTCACGATCGGTCTGTGGACCCAGATAATTTTTATTATCATCGGTCTGGGGCTCCTCGTCGCAAACACCGGGCAGTACCGCGATATGGCGAGTATGATCTACGGCGTGAGCGTAGCAATTCTAGCGGTCGGCGGTTTCGTACTCGTGCAAAAAGGTGGGTTGTTCTCCTTCGGGGCCAGAGGACTCGGCTTATTTCTTGGCGCCGGCCGCACCGAAGGCATGGGTAACAGGGCTCTGGAGCTTGATCAAAAAATCAGGGAACTGTACGCCCGCAGGCGCGATTGTTTACACGCCGGTTTCTGGCGTTTGATCGGCTGGATGGCGAAATCGGGGGAAAACTGGATTTTTTTTTATTTCGCCGGAGTCGAGGTTAATCTTCAGACGATACTTATTCTCGAGAGCCTGAGCGGCGCCCTGCGCAGCGCCGCCTTTTTCGTACCGGGCGGTCTTGGCGTGCAAGATGGCGGATTGGTGGTTATCGGATCTCTTCTTGGCCTTGATTCAGCCAGTGTAATGGCACTGGCTGTTGCCAAGAGATTGAGAGAACTCCTGATCGGGGTACCGGGGATAGTATGGTGGATACGTCTTGAGGGCGCCCGAAGATGAGAGGCTTCAAAAATATGAGACACTCAGAACCATACCTGCCATCATGGTGGATAGCATGGGTTCTGAATCATTCCGCCGGGTTTCTCACGGCGATGGTTCTGGTGACCATAGTCGTGGTATATTTTACCGTCACCAATTTCAAGATAAACGCGGATCTCGCCGACATGGTCGCCGACGATCTCCTCTTTCGGCAGATCGCCAAAGCCTATCAAGCCGAATTTCCAGAACTGGTCAATCCGCTGGTAGTGGTAATCGAAGGTGACATTGCCGAGCAGGTACGCGAAGTCAGACAACAACTCGGCAGACGTCTCGAAGAGCATCCCGACGCCTTCACATCCGTTTACATGCCGGGCGGCGGAGAGTTTTTCGATACCAACGGGCTTCTCTATCTGAGCGTTGAGGAGTTAGAGGAATATGGAGATGTTATCGCCGGAATACAGCCGTTTCTGGCAATGCTGGCCGATGATATTTCACTGCCTCGCCTTTTTTCCGTGCTTGCATCCATCGTGGAAAACGAAGACGCTCAGATGGCCGGCAGCGGAGACTTGACACGTTTGCTCAATGCCCTTCGCGTCAGCTTTGATGCCGCGCGAGCAGGACGCATCGAGCCTGTCTCATGGCAAAACCTTATCCGCGACAACGACACCGCCAGGAGCACTTTCACCCAATTAATTATCGTCCAGGCCGCCGCCGGCACGGGTACCGCGAATCCATACAAGCGGGAAATCAGTCTTATTCGAAGTCTGGCAGCCGATCTCGAGATACCTCAGTATTTTGAGGTTACCATCGGCATCACCGGTAACCCCGCGATAAATTACGAGGATCTGCGCAGCGTTCGCGTCGACATCGGTTTTGCATCGGCCCTCTCACTGCTGCTTGTCGGCATAACCCTTTACTGCGGCCTCGGGTCGCTCAGGCTGGTGACCATCAGCCTGGCGACCCTGACCATTGGCCTTGCCTGGAGCGTCGGATTCGCGATCCTGCTGGTGGGCAGGCTCAACATGATCTCGGTAACCTTCATCGTACTGTTTATCGGGCTGGGCATCGATTATGCCATCCAGATAACCCTGCGCTACCTCGAATTCCTAGATGCCGGCCATACTCGCACGGAGGCGATTAAATCGGCGGTTACAAAAACCGGCAATGCCTTGATCATCTGTTCCATTTCAACCGCCATTGGCTTTTACGCCTTCGTTCCCACCGACTATGTCGGCGCCTCGGAACTGGGTCTGATTTCCGGAACGGCCATGCTGATAATTCTTTTTATCAGCGTTTCGGTACTCCCGGCCATGCTTAATCTGTTTGCTCCCAGAAACAGTAAAGCCGCGCCGGTGCGGATCGGCGCCTTTCTCCCCTCGCTACTGCGCCGCTACAGCCGCGTTATCCTCAGTGGCGCCGTCATCATGGGAGTGTGGTCGGCACTCCTTCTGCCTCATTTTACCTTTGACACCAACCCCCTCAATCTCTCAGACCCGAAGTCAGAAGCGGTGCGCACCGCCATGCGCCTTTTCGCCGACAATCGAAATTCACTATGGACCATTAGCGTGGTGACGGATTCCAGAGAGCACGCGCAAAAGCTGGCTGGAAAACTTGAAGAACTCCCCGAGGTTGATTTAGCCTTGACCCTTGATGATTTTATTCCAGCCGACCAGGACATCAAACTTGATCAGATTGAATACATCGCGCTGAGCTTACCGGAATTCTCTGATGACATTTCGGCCCGATCCCGAAATGTGCCGGATGAGACCAGAGCCGCACTGGAAAAACTGAGCGAGGTGCTGATAGCCCTGAAGGTCGATGACAACGGCGATACGTCCATGCAGTCGGCGGCACACCTTCTTGCCGAATCAATCGACAGGTTTCTGGAACCCCCCACCGGCCGACAAGATTATGCCCGACTGAACGAGGCCCTGATCCCCAATCTGAAGGTTCTGACCCGGACTTTACAACAGCAGACGGGGGCCGACCAGATCGGCACCGACCAATTGCCGCAAAACCTGTACCGGCAATATGTTTCGGCAAACGGCCGCTATCGAATCCAGGTGTTTCCAAAAGATGATCTGCGTGATCCGGCCGCCCTGCGGCAATTTGTTACGGCGTTGCAAGATGTTGCGCCGCGCGCCACCGGCCAGCCGGTAAATATCCTGGGATCAGCCGATACGATCTACACCGCCTTCACCAGCGCCCTGATCACCGCTATCGTTCTGATTGCTTTGTTTTTGCTGGCGATAACACGTCGACCACTCGAGGTTGTCCTTGTTCTCGCGCCGCTCATCCTGGGAATTGGCTATGCCATGGCGGCAACGGTGCTGCTGAACATACCGTTAAATTTCGCCAACATCATCGCAATTCCTCTATTGCTGGGCATCGGTGTCGATTATAGCCTGCATGTTCTGCACCGGTTGAAAGAGGAGGGAAGTGGTGATAACTCCGGCCGCTCTCCCTTCGGAGTTCTCACCACCAGCACAGCCCGCGGTATCCTTTTTAGCGGGCTGACGACGGTTATGAGTTTTGGCTCGCTGTCGTTTATCGGACATGCCGGCACAGCGAGCATGGGCAAGCTTTTAACGATCAGCGTGCTAACGATGATTTTCTGCACGCTTGTTGTATTGCCCGCTTTTCTCGAGCAGTTTGAAAGGCTGTTTGACCGGCTCCGCTCACCTGCCGCCATAAACCGCTGAATCATTATTCCTCGTCACGGAGCCCCTGAATCTTTTCATCCAGGTTACGCAGCAGCCCTTGCGGCCCCTCTGCTTTCAGGACTGCTTTGATCTGCGCACGGGACTGCGATAGCTGGCTTACGCCACCGATCTGAATATCGATAATCCGCCACCGATCCGAAGCATTCACCAGGATGTAGTGGAAGGTGGTGGATTTTTTATCGTTTTCCAGGGTGCTCGTTACCCGCCGATACTTCTCTCGATATATCTCGGTCGTATCAATCGTAAAGCGATGATTGTTGTACTTATCAAAGCGAGCCACATAGGTGCCCACCGACCACTCAATATACTTTTCCAGTAGCGCGGCGCGCTCGGCCTCATCCATTTCCAGCCAGTAACTCCCAGATGATTTTCGCAGCATGAATAAGAAATAAAAGGCGTTCCGCATGACCGGTTCAAGAATCTCGTAACGTTGTTCAAAAGTGAGTTCCGAGGAACGTTTCATGATCTCCAGCAAGGCCGCATTGGTCTCCCGGATGACGGTTTCAACCGGATTCGCCGTCACCGGCTCGGCTGTTGCGGAGTATGGACTGGCACCGCAGCACAACAGCAGAATAGTGAACCACACTGTTCTCAATAGCCATGCTGGGCAGAGCCGGAATGCGGGACAACTCATAGTATGATGATTAAACCTTTGGCGGGGTTGGAAAAGATCTGCCTATGTTTGTTATTGTGGGACCTCCCGCTTCGCTGCCTTTCAAAAGGGTGCGCCTAACGGGTAATACTTTACTTTAACTTTTCTACATTGTAGGGTATAGTTAATATTTAATCTAAACATTTTTTCAAGAGTTCACTGTTTTTCGAGTACATCCGTGTGAAAGTCCTTCTTGCCAATCCCCGCGGTTTCTGCGCCGGGGTAAAACGGGCCATCGCTATCGTTGAAGAGTCCTTAAAAAAATACGGCGCCCCGGTTTACGTCTTGCACGAAATTGTCCATAACACCCATGTCGTAAACACACTCGCCGAAAAAGGTGCGCTGTTTGTGGAGACGCTGGAAGAAATACCGCCCGGTTCAGTGACCATTTTCAGCGCCCATGGAGTTTCCAAGGCCGTTGAGGAAAAGGCGGCAGAGCTGGCTCTAAACACCATAGATGCCACGTGTCCGCTGGTGCAAAAGGTGCATCGCCGGGTCGCCCGACTGAGCGAAGAAGGATTTGACGTGCTCATCATCGGTCATAAAAATCATCCGGAAATTGAAGGGACATGCGGACGCGCCACCGGACGGATTCACGTGATTTCACGATCCGAAGATGTGCACCAACTGCCGATCGATAACACCTCACGGGTCGGATATGTCACTCAGACAACCCTGAGTATGGATGACGCGGCCGAAATCATCACCCTCTTCAAGAAGAGGTTTCCCGATATAAACGCACCTGCCCACACCGACATTTGTTATGCCACTCAGAACCGTCAGCTAGCGGTACGCAGCCTCGCCCCTCAGGTAGATCTTTTTCTCGTGGTGGGTTCGAAAAACAGCTCCAATTCCAATAGACTGCGTGAAGTCGCTGAAAAAAACGGGACCACGGCATATCTCATCGACAGTGTCAAAGACATTGATCCCGTCTGGCTTTCAGGCGCGGAGGTTATTGGCGTGACGGCGGGTGCATCGGCGCCGGAATCGCTGGTGGAAGAGGTTGTGGTATGGCTGCGGCAAAGATGTGACATCAGCATGGAAGAAATAGATGGGATCACCGAACATACCCTGTTCACCTTCCCTGATCTCGTTGAAATTGCAAAATGACAAGCGATACCTATGAAGCCGCTCGATCTCACCACCTTAGACACGTTTGACCTTGAGGACCGCCAAGTAGGCAAAGCCAAAAAACGGCTGTTCGTCGGCCTGGTCGTGGGAGCGGGCGCCGGTGTCGTGGCCTTTCTGTTTACGACCCTTATCCTTCCACTGGTAGGCCTCAAATCGCTGCATCCGTGGGCGCCCTATATCTTTACCATCGGCGTTTTGGGAATGGCGCTGGTGGTAATCTGGGCGACCCTTGGCCTTGTGCTCAACATCATGTTCGGCCATTCTCTGCTGTTTTTCAGCAAAATCAGGGGATTAACCATCAAACTCTATCTACCGCTCGTGGTACTGGTGGGAAAATCCCTTGGTATATCAAAGGACCGGGTCCGCTCGTCGTTTGTCAAGGTCAACAATGACCTGGTGAGCATATCCACCAAGAAATATAAGCCGGAAGAGTTGCTGATGCTGATGCCGCATTGTTTACAGAACTCGCGGTGCAAAATGCGCCTTACCTATTCGATGGACAACTGTAAACGCTGCGGGCTCTGCCCCATTGATGAGCTGCTCACTATCAGCGAGGAGTATGGTATTCACCTGGCGGTTGCCACCGGCGGTACGATTGCCAGAAGAATCGTCGTCCAGAGGCGGCCGAAAATGATCATCGCGGTAGCCTGTGAGCGTGACTTGGCAAGCGGCATTCAGGATACCTATCCAATCCCCGTATACGGCGTGCTCAACGCCCGCCCCCATGGTCCTTGTCTTGACACCACGGTTGCCAAGGCAGGCCTTGAGGCCGCCATACACAAGTTTATGGACCCCGCCTTCTTACCCGGCGGCCAAGACGCCGACATGAAGCAGCAGGCGTCGGTGGCGAGCGCCGCATAATCAGATCTTTCGTCTCTTAGCCAGCCACAATAATCCGCGTATCAGATCATGGGCATTCCCCTTCTCCAACAACGGCGTATCGGTATGTATATCGCCGGCCAACTGCTCCGTGGCCAATCACGGTTCCCACTGGTTCTCATGCTTGAACCACTTTTTCGCTGCAACCTCAAGTGTAAGGGTTGCGGCAAGATCAGCCAGCCGCCAGAGATACTGGCCAAACATCTCTCCGTCCAGGAATGCGTCGATGCCGCGGAGGAGTGCGGGGCGCCGGTGGTCAGTATTGCCGGAGGAGAACCACTGCTTCACCCTGATATTGAAACGATTGTAGAGCAACTAGTCGAACGCAAGCGTTTTGTCTACTTGTGTACCAACAGTTTGCTGCTTGAAAAAAAAATGGAGGGTACGCCCGGATTTCGCCCCAGCCCTTATCTAAGTTTCAATATCCATTTCGACGGCCTGGCCGAACGCCATGACGCGGCCGTCTGCCTGGAGGGCGCTTTCGAGCGTGCCTCAAAAGCAATTTCCATGCTGGTTTCGGCCGGTTTTCGGGTGACAACCAACACGACTTTCTTCAAGGGCCAAACCTTTGAAGACGCTGCCGCGCTTTTTGACCATCTCACCTCGCTGGGAGTGGAAGCAATGACCGTTGCCGCCGGGTTCAATTACGAAAACGCCGCCGACCAGGATAACTTTCTCGGCCGCGAAGGCACCAGAAAACTCTTCCGCGAGATATTACAGAGAAAAAAACCATCATGGACATTTAACCATTCTGCCATGTACCTCGACTTTCTTGCCGGCAATCAAAACCTGGCCTGCACACCGTGGGGCAACCCGACCCGAAGCGTGTTGGGGTGGCAACGCCCCTGCTATCTTCTCAATGACGGATATGTATCGAGTTACCGGGAACTCATGGAGGACACTGACTGGAGCAATTACGGCCAGGGTAACAACCCCCGCTGCGCGCATTGTATGCTCCACTGCGGGTTCGAGCCCAGCGCCGTGGTTGAGACCATGAGAAAACCGTGGAAGGCGGCTATGCTTGCTCTGCGTGGTCCGGGACGGAAGTAAGCCGATTTCTATAAAAATCGTCTAACGGCGCCTGAATTATGGGCCACGTCCTTCTCAGGGAAGCCATTGCCACGGAAAAATCCCTGGCCACCCGCACGGCGCCGACAATAAGCCATGGATTCTTGAGAACAGCGACGAGCATTCGGAGCGGCCGACCGTTTCCTTCAGGATCGACTCCTTTCAGTAACCTCCCGTCAAGGGAGCGTTCGGCGGGATCGCATATTACCCTGACTGAAAAGAAGGGGAGCGATTGGGCAGCCGCCGCGGCGGCCGCTCCACCGCTTTCCATATCCACCGCGATGGCGCCGGTTGTACCATGCGCCGCCGCTTTTTCAGAAGCAGTGAGCAGCGGTTTAGCGCTGCACAAAATGGCGCCGCGTCGATAGGTGATACCGCTTACTCGTAGGGCCGTTTCGAGCTTTTCCAGTAATTTCTCATCAGGTAAATATTTGTGATACTTGGTATTTTTCCCCGCTACGGACTCAATGATCCGTTCCGCTAAAACGATGGCTCCACGCGGCAGGCCCGGCGCCAGGCCGCCACTGATGCCAATACTGCCCACCCCCCAGGCGTCAGCTAAGGCGGTGCCGTGAAACACCCGCTCGCGTCCCATGCCGCACTGGACAGTGCGGATATGGAGGGCTCGCCGGGCCGCTCGATATTCTTGCGGACCATGCCCAAGTTGGGTATGACGGCCGGCCACATCGGCACCTGCGGTAGACTTGATCGCTTTGGCCTCGGCGGCCAGGGCGGTGAGCACGACAAGAAGTGAGCGATCAGGTTGCATGAATCTGTGAAAAAAGATACCGTGTTTATGCGCTCAGCCACATACCGGGTAAACGCTCTTGTGCTTTTATCTGTTTTGAATACCATACTCGACCCTACCACTTTTTTCAGCTCTTCCGCACGGCACACAGCATGGACGCTACAACCCTTAATAATGCAATCGAACAAGCCATTGCCTGGTTGATGGGTGCGCAACACCAGGACGGATATTGGGTGGGTAACCTGCAATCCAACTCCTGCATGGAGGCGGAGTGGGTTCTTGCCATGTATATCCTCGGCGTTCTCGCCGATCCCAAATACGATGGGGTCGTCAAAGCAATCCTTCACGACCAGCGGGCCGACGGCTCCTGGGAAATTTATTACGATGCGCCGGCCGGCGATATCAACGCGACGGTGGAATCGTATGCGGCACTGAGGGTTGCTGGAGTGGACAAAAACAGTGATCCGATGATCAGGGCGAGAGAGTGGATTTTTGCTCACGGCGGTCTCGGTGGTGTGCGGGTGTTCACCAAGTATTGGCTGGCCCTCATCGGCGAATGGCCGTGGGATCGTACCCCGGCACTCCCCCCGGAAATCTTCTTCATCCCGCGCTGGGCGCCGTTTAACATCTACAAGTTCGCCACCTGGGCGCGGGCGACCATGCTGCCCCTGTCGATTCTGACCGCCCGCCGTCCGGTGCATCGGCTCCCTGATAATTTGCGTATGGATGAGTTGTTTCCCGAAGGCAGGGAACATTTCAACTACCGGTTGCCGCGAAAAAAACGGTGGATTTCCTGGGAAGGTTTTTTTCTGGCAACCGATCGCATCCTCAACCGGTATGTAAACGCGCCGCTTCGTCCCGGCCGTGAAACGGCGATCCGGCTCTGCCGCGAATGGATTGTCGCCCACCAGGATGGGGACGGGGCCTGGGGCGGCATTCAGCCACCCTGGATCTACTCGCTCATGGCCCTGCACGAAGAAGGCTATGCTCTCCATCACCCGGTGCTGACCAGCGGGCTCACCGCCTTTGACCCGCCCTGGTCGTATGAACGCGACGGGCGCATTTACCTCCAGCCCAGCGTGTCACCGATCTGGGATACGGTGCTGGTCCTGCTCGCCCTTTTGGACTGTTCGGTGGCTCACTTACAGACCGTCAGCGTTGAAAAAGCCGTTCGCTATTTACTGAGCCAACAGGTCCTGGTGGGAGGCGACTGGCAGGTGTTTGTGAAGGACACGGAACCAGGCGGCTGGGCGTTTGAGTATGAAAACGACAAATACCCTGACGTGGATGACACCGCCGTTGCCGTCATCGTTTTGCTGCGGCTCGAACCATTGATGGCTGACGAGGGGCTTAAACGGGCAATGCGCGAGGCAGTGGAGAAGGCGGTGGCATGGTTAATCGCCATGCAAAACGATAACGGCGGCTGGGCCGCGTTTGACCGGGACTGCACCAGCGCCATCCTCACCCTGATCCCGTTTGCCGATTTCGGTGAATTACTCGACCCGCCCAGTGTCGACGTAACCGGCCACGTTGTGGAGGCATTGGCCCTCTATGGGATGACCAGAGATGACGAGGTCATGACGCGGGCCTGCCGGTACATGCTTGACGAGCAAGAACCTGATGGTTCGTGGTTCGGCCGCTGGGGGGTAAACTATATTTATGGGACAGGTGCTGTGTTACCCGCCTTGGAAGCCGCGGGTGTTGATATGTCGGCTGAAAAAATTGTTGCCGCGGGACGATGGCTGGTTAGCCGCCAAAACCTTGATGGCGGCTGGGGCGAAAGCTGTGCTTCCTACATGGATGAGCAGTTCAGAGGGCGAGGGGTATCAACCGCATCCCAGACGGGATGGGCGCTCATGGCTCTTATCGCCCTGGATTCCGACGAGTTTGCCAGACCTATCAAGCAGGGACTCGAATTTCTTAAGAAAACGCAAAATCAGGACGGAACCTGGGATGAACCATATTTTACCGGAACCGGATTTCCAGGCTATGGGGTGGGCGAGCGTATCGATCTTACCGTTAAAAGCGACACCATGAACCAGGGCAGCGAATTGTCACGCGGATTCATGCTCAATTACAACATGTACCGGCACTATTTTCCCCTTATGGCCATGGGCCGGGCGAGGCGATACCTTACCGCCGGAGTATCCTGAAAATGTAGGGTGGCTCACCGGCCCCGGCGAATTGCTGGAATCAACCGGCGCCGCCGAGGCAAAACTGATCATTATCTGCCTGGGCGAGCATGAACCTGCCCGGGAACTTGTCACCCTGGCGCGCAAGCACTATCCCCATCTCGAGATCGCGGTGGCCGCCGAAGACCGGCGGGCGGTTTACGAATTCATGGATCTGGGGGTTGTCACCATGCGCCGCAAGACCTTCGACAGCGCCCTTGCCCTGGGACAAGATGCCCTGCAATTGCTGGGCTATGATCGCTACGAGGCGTACCGGCTGATGCGGCTGTTCCGCAAAAAAGATGAAGACACCCTGCCGGAGCGCTATCGCATTTTCACTGAGGATGGGGACGGCTACATATCCATGTACCGGCAACACAACCACGAACTGGCCGAGTTAATGGTAAAAGACCAGCAGACCGATATGGATGAGTTGGACAAGGCGTGGGCCGGCGGCAACCCATATGAGTAGCACCGGTACCGTGGTCCAGAGTCGCGCACCGTTGAGCGGAGAATGAACATGAAGATACGAATTATGGGAACCGTGGAAAATGGCCTTTTCGTCCACCTCTGCGTTGCTCACGCAATTTCTCACGGTACTATCAACTATCTGAAGTTTCCCGAAAAGTCCTCAAGCCGCAAGCCTCATAAACAGAGCGGCAACGATATTTTTCCGTGGTTTGGGTGGAGGTGAGCAACCCATATGAAAATCCTTATCCACTACCTGTTGCGCA
>Ga0272442_10000633_pt1 | contig 55372 bp, 52 predicted proteins | sample SSMForm2O_FD_200262 | JGI IMG/M metagenome (GOLD analysis project Ga0272442, IMG submission 200262) | Marine sediment archaeal communities from Little Sippewissett salt marsh, Falmouth, MA, United States - SSM-Form-2O | ecosystem: Environmental > Aquatic > Marine > Wetlands > Sediment ... | reverse complement strand
GGGGCCCGACCGCGGAGCGCGGGGAATAGCAGGGCATTCAGCGGCTGTGCGGTGCTTCTTCCTCGGGAGCATCCTGGTCTGCCCGCAGGATCTCATCCTGATTGGAGAGATTGGCAAACCGTCGATACTCATCAAAGCTGACTTTCGCGCCCACCAGCAGAATGACGATGAGGATGGTCCAGAGCGGGCTGTCGCCCCGGAAGATGCCGAACGCCACGTCGGCAGCCAGAAACAGGTACCAGAGCGCATCCAGAAGCAGCAGAATCCTGCGGGGCCAGAGGCGCGCAAGGATTCCGATGGCAATCAGCGAGGCTCCGAGACCGGCCGACACTGCGTCGAACGGCACCGCTTCCGCCCCGCTTTCCGGGTCAGCCGCCAGCGGCAGCGACGTGATGATGAACAGAATGCCAACCGGAAGATTCCACGCCAGCCTTCGCTTCAGGGCGGCCTTGAGCCTGCGGATCGTCGGCGGTCCGAACCACTTCTTCAGCGGCGCGAGCTGCGCGCGCTTCAGCTTGAAGATCACCTTCTTCTTCGCGACGGTGACGACCAGAAGCGGATCGCTGAACCACGGCTCCTGCAGATCGATCTTCTCGTCGGCATCGGCGCGCCGCACCCCGAAGCTCTCGTCCCCCTTCAGCGCCGTGAACGTCAGGGCTTCCGCTTCCAGAGAGACGCTCCACTTGCCCCTGCGTCCCGCCTGGCCGGTCAGCTCAAGGGTCTGTCCTTCGCTCATTGCCTCAACCTCCTCGCCCTAACCCAGATCCCGCACCTCCGCGGCCTTCTGGCGCAGGCGCCTGAGCTCCCGCCGGGCTCGTGATACTCGGCGGTCTTGCGGTAGGCCTCCTGGCGACAGCACAGGCCGTCGATGATCTGGCCGAGGTCGTGGCGGGGGAGCGTGATGGTGAGGGGGTCGGTTTCGATAGCTGGCATGGATATGACCTCCTTGGTGAGGATTTTCGAGGAGTGCCCGCACGGTGTCAAGCCTCAGCCTTGCGCGCGATTTTCGGGGAGCAAAAACTACGCGCACGGGGTCAGAACAGGGGTAAAATGCGACCTAACTTGCTGGGCACCAATGAGTTCTTGTGGTTCGACGAGAATTCAAGCGACCCCGAATCCGTGACCCCGAATCCCCGTTGAATCCAGCAAGAATTCCCACGCCAATCACAGTGCGTAGATTCTTCCGATTTCATCCAGGACGGTTTCCACGGTAACGCCTCTCAGCCCCAACTGCCTGAGGCCAACCTCTTCCCCCGCGATTCGGGCGGCGAATGCCTTGAGGTCTTCTCTGACAGGCGCGGGGACCTTGTTCACTGGACGAGCCTCGAGGACGCTGAAGAGCCTGAAGACGTCGTTGCGATGCTTCTTGATAGCTCTCGAGTCTACCCGTTCTCCGGCCGCCTTCCGAGCAGTAAGGTCCAGCCAGGCCCGCGCCTTGAGCGGGATCAAGCATTCCGCTCCGACATGGGAGACGCCTTCCTCCTGCCGTTTCCCGGCACGCAGGAACTCATAGTACGCGTCATCCAGCAGAATCGCCGACAGGCTGGACGCTTCTCCTCCTGACGGGAGAGGAGTGAGATGGCTGCCTTCGATCGGCACAAGAACGTCCGGCACGCGCGAGAAGAGCTCCAGCATGAAAGGATGCTGACCTGAACCTGGATTCGTGAATCGGTAGTAGCACCGCGAGTCGTCTTCTCTCTCGCGTCGGCGGTAGCACCCATCGTGGACGAACGCCCAAAACCGTTCGAAGAACTCTTCGTTCAGCCCCTCCGCCAGCAGGACTATGTCGAGATCCCTGGTCCCTCGAAACTCGAGCCCGGCCGACCGCATTGCCAGATCGCAAGCCGTACCTCCAATGATCACATAGCTGTCCGAATGCTCGTGAAAGTGCTCCGCGAAGAGCTTCAGCCCTGGAACCACCCCAATCCCTCCAACAGCTCTTCACGTGCCCCCTCGACTCGCTCGTTGGGGTCGTCCCTGAGCGACAGCCACAGCGACAGACGGTCAACCACGGGACCTTGCGCACAGGCCTCCGGCGCGTAACGCCAGACCTCGACTTCCGCGGCCTCCGGTTCGCCGTAGGGGATCTCGCGTACCCCGTCACCTGCGACCAACGCCTTCCACTTCCTCCTGGCAACCGCGACAGTCTCGTGCGCGGCCGCTGCCATCGCCGTGTATTGTGCCAAGGCGCTGAATCCTGCGCGCACTGCCAACCCCTCCAGGCTCACATTCCTGCACCACACCCGCTTCACGACAGGTGTACGCAGGAACGGCTGCGCTCTCTGCCAGATCTCCCTGCTTTCTCCACTGAGAACAAGTCGACGCTCCCGCCCCTTGAGGTCGAAAGCCCCGATTGCAGCAGCCTCCAGTTCATCAAAGGCCCTTGTCATGGTGATTGCCGAATAGCCCAGCCGCTCCTTCATCCGCCCCGGCGTAGCGTCAGAGCTGATGCCCATGTCCTCACGGTGGAGCAGGAGGTAGATCAGCAGGACCTGTGCAGAGGGGCTCAACACCTTGGGCTTGGCACGCAGCTGCTTGAAATGCTCACGAAGGTCAACCCCCAAAGTCGGAAGATACATGTGCTTTGCAGGCACGACAAAGGACACTCTTCTCTCAATCAAACGCTTGCGGTTGTAGCCTGTCACCGCCTCGCGAAGATACACGACCTCTCCGTCCCAGAACTTCCTGACCTGCGCCACGTGCTTCTCGACAGTCTCGGGAGTCTGTTCATCTCCGCAGTCAGTCAGCAACAGCAGCGAGGCCCCCAGGAGCTCGAATTCGAAGAGGCCGTAACGCGCCTTCATGAAGAAGGGCAGCTGCGCGCCGCCGGCCCACGGGATCGGGTCCACGATAACCCCCAGGGTTTCGCGGAGATATCGCGCGCAGCGCCCGGCAAGCGCAGCTGTCCCTGCCAGCATATCCTCGTTATTCATGCACTATACCATAGCGCATGGTATCGTGCATGTCAAGAGGTATCAAGCGCGATAACGTCGCTTACTGAGCTCAGTCGGCGTTTGGGCATGGACTATGCCTTTCCGCCTTTCTCAGGCGCAACCCAGGATCCAGCCTTCGACGAGGAGGATCTTCTTCTCCTCGTCGCTGACCTCCGGCACCAGGTAGCCGGACAGCTCGCCGCTGCTGTCGACCTCCTGCAGCCACCGGGCCACGGCGTAAGCGTCCTGCTCGTCGGAGGTGCGATCCCCCCGCGGATATCGCGATCTGAACAGCGTCGGGTAGACTTCGGCCACCAGGGAATGGCCTGTCGGCACATCGAACCCATCGAAGGGCCAGAAGTGGACCCGGTTGCCCAGTTGCTGGCGGAGGTAACGAAGCCAAGGAAGCCCTGCATGGGTGGACTTCGCCACCTGTCCCGGAACGTCGAAGTGAAACACCGACTTGGCCCCGCCGGCCCGCAACTCGGTCAGCCGGCGCCAGGTGGCTTGACCGGCGCGCGCAGCAGCGTTGCCGCAAGCGCCGTCGCGCACGAACTCGACGTAGGTATTGTCTTCGTCGGTCGGCCAATGCCGCAGGAAATCCTCGAGGAAAGCAGGCCAGTCGCGCTCCAGCCCGTACTTCTCGAAGTAGCGCAGCGGAAACGAGAAGCCGTGGTCGATACCGACCAGCGCCGGCGCCCCGCCGGCCAGCTGCTCCAGCAGCCACTCGGCGATCTCCTTGCGGGTCCAGTTCCAGCCCTTCCCCGCCGGCGTGCCTACGCGAGCGGGCTCGGCCCCGCCCGATGCGGCATAGACCTGCAGGCCCTTCAGCCGACTGGTCGGGGCCTCCGCGCCGGAGTAGTCGATGCCGATGTAGCGTTCGAACGCAGGCATGAAGCGAAGCTCCATCAGCATCAAGCGTGCAGCTGCGCCTGCAACGTGGCAATAATCCCCGCATACCGCGCCTCAAGCGCCCGGGCCTCTTCGGCGTCGGTGACTTCCTCGACCACGAAGGTCGGATCCGAACAGGTGCCGGTCTCGAAGTACTCGGCGGTCTTGCGGTAGGCGTCCTGGCGACAGCATAGGCCGTCGATGATCTGGCCGAGGTCGTGGCGGGGGAGCGTGATGGTGACGGGGTCGGTTTGGGCCTTGGGCATATACTCCTCCGTTCGGTCAAGAAGCTTGCGTTGATGAACCTGCCCGGGATTATCCCTGGGTCGGGCGGGCCCCGCAAGCCTGGAGATAGTCGGCCACGGCCTCGAATGTGCTGGGGATCCTGGTGTCATCCGAGGAATCCCCGCGTGGCACGAATAGCACCATGCCCTCTCGGGCTCTGGTTAGGAATACCCGGTACTTGTTCTTAATGAACCGCCGCCGGTCTTCCTTGTGAACGTTGTTCCAGGACGTCTTGCGGAGTTGGCGGTAGCGCCAGTTCTTGCCTCGTGGTTCGCGCACGAAGTCGCCGCCCCAGCAGACACCGGCGAAATCCACTTCAAGGCCCTGGCTGGTGTACTCGTTTGATGTGACTTCAAGCGCGTTGCTCGAGCGGTAGTCACCGTCGGGCTTGAGGTACCAGTGGCAGATCTGGTTCTTGTCTTGCACTGTCAGGGCCACGCCCAGGCCCTCTGCCCGCAGGCGACTCGCACCCGCGCTGGCGAGCAAGCCGCAACGGCGCTTACCGCGCGTCCGGTCCTTCAGCCAGTTGCGACACTCTTCCAGAGTGCGCACCAGGGTTATGGGGTACTCGCCTAGATCTTTGGCGACCTCCCGGGCCTCTTGGGCGCGGCCTTCTAGTACTGCATCAACCCAGTCGCTAACCCGCTCTGAGCGGTAGGAACGCAAGGGCACCGTGAGTTTGAGTTGGTCGCCGACCGCGACCTTGATGCCCTCGGCTAAGCCCTCAGGAAAAAGTGCGGTCCCGGCCATGCCCGCGCCACCCCGAATCGCATCTTGTGGCGCAACCAGCTCCCATTGCGACCCGGCCCGCAGGGCGTCGCCCCATTGGCGCATCCCGGGTTCGCCAGTGTTGATCTCCTGCCCGGCGCCAACTAGGCAGACGATCGCAGCCCAGTCCTGATGACGGTTCATGATCTCCATGAGGAGTTCGGGCTCAGACGCGTCCCGGTCGAACTTGTCCTTGCCGTGCTTATGGTCCCATGCGCGCTGGGCCTCGTCAAAGACGATAGCATGTTCGTGCGGGGCCCGGGCGGTATCATGTTGGTAGTACTCTTTCAAGAAGTCATTGATGTGCTGGATCCGGCTGCGCAAGTTGTGGCGTATGTCCTTGAGTGTCTTCTTCTCGCCCTTCTGATCGGCGCGCCACTTCTCGTCCTGGGCCAGTGCCTCGCGGATCACGATGACCAGCGGCGTGTTGCCCGACAAGTAGATGACTTTGCCATCAATTGCGCCGCCTTCCCGGCTGTGGTGCACCACGTTTAGCCCAGCCAGGGTCTTGCCCGCCCCGGGCACGCCCGTAACCACAATGATGCGCTTAAGCCGCCGCTGACGGGCCTCGTCAATTAGCCGCAGGACCTCGTCCGAGCAGGATGAGAGATTATGGGCGTCGGCCCGCGAGATCTCGCGCACGCTGTGCCCCGCGAAAATCGTCGTCGCTGCTTCAATGATTGACGGCACCGGTTCGTAGGCCGAAGCGTTCCATTCCTCAAGGTTCAACTGCGCGCCAAGGCGCGCACGACTGGCCCTAAACAGCCTCAAAATTTCCTCGCCAAGATCGGCAGCAGAAACCGCGGACACGTCCTGTATCTGCTGTCCCGGCCTGTAGACAGCCCGGTCTGGCTGGGGAAGCTCCGTGCAGCAAAGCACCGGGCACATGCGCAGGTCATGCGACTGCTTGTGGAAGTCGCGCAGGTCAAGCGCATACTCCTCGACCTGATGTACGTCCGCAGACTCGACTTCGCTGGCGCCGATCTTGAGTTCAATGACGAATAGCAGATCTTGTGCAATGAGCACCATGTCGATACGCCGCCGCAGGCGATAGAGCGGGTACTCCAGCAGCACGCCCCACTCAGCCGCGCTAGGCACCGCCTCCAGGACCTCAGCAAGCGCGCACCGCAGCATTGGCAGCGACACTTCCCAAGACTTTGTCTGCGTACCCAGCAATTGGAAGTAGCCATCGGCGGCGTGGCCCGAAGTTAGCCTATGGCCAAGGGACTCCAGGTCATGCTGGAGGAACCCAGCGAGGGTGTCGTGGTAGTAGGCGCCCATTGGTGAAGATTCTCGGGCAGTATCAGCGCGGAGTCAAGCCTCAAGTCTTAGAGCCTGTTTTCGGGGCCAAAAACAGCCTGTAAGGGGTCCAATTGGCGGTGAAATGAGGGTTAAGTCGCTACCGGGAAGCTACTTATTGCGGTCCGACCGCGGGGCCAGTAACTCGCCGTCTTCGAGTTGGTGCACGTTGTGGACCTCGGCTTGCGAAAATGGCGTCTTGCTGGTATTCCTATCGCGTCACTCAACCTGGAAAGGATTGCGTTAGCAGGGATCTTCCGGCAGGATCAATCCCCACGGCTCGCCCCGCCAGGCGGCGAGCTTCGCCCTGAGAGCCTTGCACAGCGCATCCTTCACGTCCTCCCGACCGATGCCCTGCAGCCACGCGGCGAGTTCGTGCCAGAAGCACTCGTTCTCCTCAAAGGCTCCGGCAACCGTTCCGGCCACAATGTGATCCTCGGGATCGGCCTCCGGCCCAGGGGGATAGTCGGTACCCAGTATCTTCGGCCAGTAGAGGAAGTCGCCGTCTTCGTCGGCATCGCACTTCACGCACCTGGGCAGGTGTGGCACCTCCGCCGCGATCTGCTCTCGACACTCCTCGGCAGCGGCAGCGTCGAGATCGCGGAGCACATCTTCCACGCACGTCGCGATCAGGTGGGACCAGAAGAGTCGGATCCGATCTTCAAGCATGCCGAGGTCGAGTTGATTCCAATTGTCGCAAATATCTCCGCCTCGACAGTGACAACTGCCATCGAAAACAGCAGCCCTTTCCGACCAGGCCCTCAGTCGCGGAAACACATCATTGTCCGGCATTGCAGTTCCTCCATTGCTTACAGTTGGCGGTTCTCCGCCGGCAGGCGGCCATGTTGCTCGAGATAGGCCTGCAAGAGCCTTGCTTCGGCAAGGGCCGGCGACATGACTCGGGGGTCTTGGAGCACCGCGTATTCGATGAGCAGGCCGTTGGGCTGTTGTTCCAGCTGCAGCTCCTGGGCCCATTGATTAGCATTCGAGTCACCGTGTCGCGTGTTGCAGAGCCTCATCTCCAGGCCCTGCGTGCCGCGGAACCCGCCTGCGTTAGCGACGGCACCAGCCTTTCCCACGTATAGAACCTGTCCCCGTCTGCCGCCTCGGCCGCGTTTGACTCGAACCACGTAGACCCCGAAAGATGGTTGCGGAATTTCCCGGAAGCGATCGTGAACAGCTGCCGTGAAATGGCCCTCGCCGTCCCAGCAGAACTGCCCTGTTCTGTTGGCGATGTTCCTCACATCTTCCCAGACTTCGTCGAAACCCATACGCATTCCCTCCTTGCGCCGCATCTTATCGGGGACACGCTCTCGTGGCAAGTGCGCGCGCATTCCTCGGCAAGGGCCAGCTTACCGCCTCACATGGTCACCCCGAAGCACGCCTTCAAGTACCCCGACCAGTACGCGACCAGCGCCCGGCACACCGCGTGCGCCTTGTTGAAGCCGTAGCCCGAGAAGTACTCTACGTGGTCGAAGAGCCGTTTGGCCGGCTGGGCGTCGGCGCCCTTCGCCACGACGCCCTCGATGAAGCGCATGCGCCAGCTTTTCATCTGCTCGGGGATCTTCTTACCCATGGCCCGGCGCATCTCGTCGCCGTCGGCCAGGGGGATGCCGGCGACTCTCAGGGCGATGTCCATGACCTGCTCCTGGTAGAGGAGCACGCCGTAGGTCTCGGCGAGGATCTCCGTCGCCAGGGGGGAGAAAGGCAGGGCCTCGGCGCGGCCGTGTCGGCGGGCGACGTACTCGTCGACCATGCCGCAGCCAAGCGGGCCGGGCCGGTAGAGCGCGACCGCGGCCACCAGGTGCTCGAAGCGATCGGGTGCGATCATCGTCAGCAACTCGGCCATCCCGGGACTCTTTAACTCGAAGAGGCCCCGCGTGTCGCCCCGCGAGAGCATCTCGTAGACGCGCGACTCGTCCGGCGGGAACTCCCGTGGATCGACGTTCTCGCCGGTCCTCTCGGAGAGGCACCGGCACGTGTCGCAGATCTTCGTGAGTTCGCGCCTGGACATGAGGTCCTGCTTGACGAAACCGAGCGTCTCGCAGGCCCTGGTGTCGAACTGCGTCGTGACCGGGCCGCCTTCGCGGGGTCTGTGCACCGGCACGAGGACCTTCATCGCAGCGTCACCCAGCACCACCGCGGCGCGGTGCGCCCGGCGCACGTAGACCAGGTCCTCGAGGCCGCGAGCGAGGTCCAGCAGGCTGCGGACCTCGTCGTCGGACTCATAGAACGACCTCAACTCCTTGTCGCAATCGATCGCCCGGGCGATGCACGTCCACCGCTGCCGCGGGATGCGCAGGGCCAGCGACCTGACCTTCTCGTGTGACATTCCCAGGGCCCGGCCGGCGTCGAGCACCGCCTGACGCGCATACCTGCGCCGGAAGGAAGCCGCGCGAACCGCGCGCTCCGGCCCCAGGCGGCTTAACAGGTGCCTGGCCATCTTGCGCCGGCCGCGCGCGCAGAAGTCGATGTCGAAGTCCGGCGGCACAGCGCGGTTCTCGTTCAAGAAGCGTTCAAAGCGCAGACCGTAGCGCAGAGGGTCCACGTCGGTGATGCCCAGCGCGTAGGACAGTATCGACCCCGCGGAGGCCCCCCGGCCGGGACCGACCGGGATACCCTTCTGGCGGGCGGCGTGCACCACTTGGTGCGCGACCAGGTACTCGTCGACGCAACCGAGCCTGACAACAGTCCGGTACTCGCGCACGAAGCGTGCGGTGGCCTCGGTGGGAGGGGTCTCCCCGTAACGGGCCTTCATGCCCCTGACGCCCAGCCAATTCAGGTAGAGCCCCCGCTCGGACTCGAAGCCCTCCGGGACGGGGAAGGCGGGAGCGTGCCGCGCCCCGAAGTCCATCTCGACCTTGCACCGCCCGGCGATTTCCAGCGTGCGCGCGACGGCTTCAGGGTAGTCGCCAAGGAAGCGCGACGCCTCCTCCGAGGACATGAAGTGCAATTGCGGCGCGTACGGGGCGACCTCAATTGGCCCGGGTGCTCGCTCGCCCTTCAGGACGCGCAGCGCCTCACGGGTGATAGCGTCCTCGGGCACGAGGTAGTGGACGTTGCAGCCGGCCACGAGCCGGACGCGCGCTTCCCTTGCCACATCCGCCAGCGAAGCGTTCAGGCCGTCCTGCCGGGGTGTGCCCGAGGCGCCGACCTCCAGGTAGAAGTTATCCCTGCCGAAGACCACCCGGTAGCGTTGCGCGGCGTTGCGGGCCTCGTCGCGCTTGCCCTCGAGCAGCAGCGACGCGGCTTCGCCCCGCTCGCAATCGCTGAGCATAATCAGGCCCCCGGCGTACTTGGCAAGCTCACGGAGTGGGATGTTCCCGTCACCAAGCCCGGCCACGCTGGCCAGCGCGACGAGATTGCGGTAGCCGTCCTGCGTCTCGGCCAGGAGCGTCAGACGGTGGCCGTCAACACACGCCTCCATGCCGATGATCGGCTTGACGCCCTCCTGCCGGCAGGCCCGGAAGAACTCGACCGCACCGGACAGGTTGCCATGGTCGGTCAGCGCCAGCGCGGGCATGTCGTACTTCGCGGCCCTCGCCGCCAGGTCACGCACGCGGCACGCGCTCTCCAGGAAACTGTAGTCGCTGTGGACGTGGATGTGGACGAAAGCGGTCACGTAGCACGCTTTCCAGCTCGTGTCCGCCCGCGCTCCGGGTCGTACTCGAGGACGTAGTCCGGCTTCGCGTCGGGCAGGCCGGCCAGTTCCTGTTCGCTGCTCAGCACGATCAACTGGCTGCCGCTTTCGGTGAGCGCTTTCCAGGCCCTCTTGCGGTTGCGGAGGTCCAGCGGGCCGAAGAGGCTGTCGGCGACGATCGGCAGATTCACCGCGAGCGCGTCGCGCACGGCCATGAACATTCCCAGCCACAGGCTGACTTCCTCGCCGAAGCTGACCTCGCCCGAACCGGCGACGCCGTTGCCCGGCCTGTCCAGGCGCTCGCCGGTGGCCAGCCACCAGCGCCCCTCGCGGTCCACGACCACGCGCTGGTACCCGGCCCTGCCGAACCTGTTGGGCAGGAGCTTCTCGAGGTGCTTGTTCAGCGACTCGTTGATGAGTCGCACGGGTTCGTCGCGTTCTTCACCGAAGAGCCGGCCGAACCACTCCGCCAGGACTCCCTGCAACAGGCGAGTGTGTGCCGAGCTTGCGTCGATGTGAACCGGCAGCCACTTGTCGCGCGCGCTTCCGAGGTCGCCCTCGTAGTCGACCCTCACAGCGCCGTTCCGCCGGCACTCAAGCAGCACCTCGGCCAGCGTGGTCTTGCCCGTGCCGCACCCACCGACGATGACCGTCGTGCCGGGTCCGAACTCGATGGTGCTTTGCCCCTCGAACGCGCGGTAGTCGTTGATCTCCAGGCTCAGGTATCGGAAGTTCATGGGCCCTCGTTTCGCGTTTCGCGTTTGGCGTTTCGCGTTGGCCCCGCAGTGAACGCGAAACTCATTCATCTTCCTCTGTGCTGATGTCCGCCACTTCCAGCAGCGCGCCGATCCCGCCCGTGCAGTAGGCGCACCCGCACTTGGGGCAGTTGTCTCTGGTGTAGACCGCCACAGCTCCAACCGGCTCGAGCGACTGCCGGTCGAGCACGGCGCACACCAGCTTGAAGTGCTGCGGCAGCTTCCGGAACTGCGCGTAGAGACGAAGGTCGAAGCCGTCCCACTCGTCCATGGGGGCGTCGCAGCCCAACATGCTCGCGTAGGTACAGTCGGTGATCGAGGGCACCAGCCACTCGCGAGTGCTGGGGTTCACGGCAGGGGAGACATTGTTGACCGGGTCGAGGACACCTGCGTCCTCTTCCGCGTCCTCGCAGACGAAGTAGACGTAGTCGCCCGTGTCGTAGACCTTCACTTCACTCCCTCCCGAACCCGATCCGCCCGGAGCCATCCCCCGCCCAGCGGCCTTCGGTCTCCATCCTGAGCGCCTTCTGGAAGTCACGCATCTCGACCGGGCCGGATTACCCAAGTAATACGAGGAAACCCCGGACAGAACGCGTCCGGCGCCGCAAGTTGTGGGCTTGCCGAAAACGGCCACAACATGTGGCGGGCCCTCCCAGACGCGTCTTCCCATCCCTTAAGAGGGGGTTTTTCGGGATGCGGATTCTTGACTTCGGGCGCGCCACGAGGTATCAATAGAGGTGGTCGGACACCGAATGTCCCACCCTTGGCCGAGACCCATCTGACAGGAGCGCGCGGATGCCCGAGAACAAGAACCAGTCGGTTCGGATGGCCTACATTCACGAGCAGATCCGCAAGGGGAATCGCCCCAATGCCGGGCAACTCGCCCGAGGCTTCTCCACCAAGTTCAACCTGACCACCGACGTTTCCGATAAGACCATTTATCGGGACATCAGGTTCATGAAGGAGGCCAAGGGGGCGCCCATCGAGTTCGACCCCGATGGGAACGGCTACTACTACACCGAGCCCAACTTCAAGTTCGAGGCTCTCTCGATGAGCGAGGGCGAGCTCTTCGCCTTCTACGTTGCCGAGACGGCCATGAAGGCTTACGCGGGCACCCCTCTGGCTGACTACCTCAGCGGGGCTTTTGCCCGCTTGGCGGAGATGCTGCCCGAAAAGGTTTCCGTGCAGACCAGAGACCTCGCAGCACGGGTCAGCTTCCGCAAGCCGCCGGTCAAGCCGGTGGAGAAGAAGATGTGGGACATCCTGGACCGGTGTCTCAAGGAAGAGGACACCGTGAAGATCGACTACCACGCGGTGGGCAAGAAACCCCGGGAGCGGGAAATCGATCCCTACCACCTCTTCTCCTTCCAGGGTGAGTGGTACGTCGTGGGCTTCTGCCACCTCCGCAAGAAGATGCGCACGTTCAAGGTGGCCCGCATCGTCGGGGCCGAGCGCACGGGCAAGGGCTTCCTGATTCCCGACGACTTCTCGATGGAGGAGTACCTCGAGGACTCATTCCGCATCGGCCGGGGCGAGAAGAAGCACAAGGTAGAGGTGCGATTCAAGGCCACGGTGGCGCCTTGGATCCGCGAGAAACTCTGGCACCCCAAGCAGAAGCTCAAGGAGGAGAAGAACGGGGACGTGACGCTGGAGTTCCCGGGGTCATATCTCGACGAGGTCTTCGGGTGGGTGATGAGCTGGGGCGCGGCGGCGAAGGTGTTGGAGCCGGCGGAGCTTAGGAAGCGGGTGAGGGAAGAGGCGAAGTTGATGGCGAAGTGATCGTGTCGCGTTTCGCGTTTGGCGTTTCGCGTTGGAATCAAGTTAGGAGGATGCACCATGGAACCGGAAGCACTTTCTGCAGTTCTCACGAAATGCTGGGAGCAGTTCAAGGCGGAGTACGAGAGCGGGCCGCATCTCGCAAAGAGCGTCGGCGGAGGCACTCCTAGCTGCATTCACTGGAGTGAAGCCGATATCCAACATCGCCTTGCATCGTTGCTTGAGGGCATGCTTGAGGACAGTCCGGACCTAGCCGTCCACCTGGAACTCAATCTGCGGGTTTCTACGGTTGACCTGGCCATCGTCAGTGCCGGCAAGTTCAACAAGCCACTTCAAGATGGTGCCAATTCGGACTTCATTCGCCTGGTGAAGGCGACTGGTGGTGTAGAACTGGCAGCAGAGATCGCAGTCCTCTTGGACAACAATGCCAATTCTACTTACGGCCGGCCTAAGATTGAGGACAACCTGTTCCGTCTTCATAAGATTCGCCAGGAGGGCCTCGCTTCGCTCGTGTGCTTATTCATGTTGGACAAGACTGGTTTGCCTCAGGTCAACGATTGGGTTGAATCACTGCGCCGCGAATACGCGGATGTCCTACTGCTGTCCGTTCACGACTCGATGATCAAGTAGGAGAACTTATGGCAACGGTGGACAGGTTTGAGGACTTGGAGTGCTGGAAACGGGCACGGGAGTTGACCCGGGAGGTGTACGCGGGCACGCGGGCGGGTGAGTTCGCACGGGACTTCGCCCTGCGCGACCAGATACGCCAGGCGTCGGTCGCAGTGATGTCCAACATCGCCGAAGGCTTTGACCGGGGCGGCAACAAGGAGTTTCGGCAGTTCCTGTCGATCGCGAAGGGCTCGGCGGCTGAGGTGAAGTCACAGCTCTACGTGGCGCTCGACGCTGAGTACATCGATGACGTAGCATTCAGTCGCATCCGCCAGTTGGCGGACGAATCGGGGCAGTTGATCGGCGGCATGATGCGTTACTTGCGCACTTCGGACATAAGGGGTGCCAAGTACAAGGAACCCGGAACCCCAACGCGAAACGCGGGGCTGAAATGGTGCGCAAGGTAGGCCAACAATGGGATGAACTCCTAGCCAAGACTTCTGCAATGGGGACCTAGTATGGCCAGAATGATTCCCGCCGAGCGCCCGGACGAAACCAGTAGCCCCGCGGAAGCGAAGCTCTACTGGGAACTGAAGGCACAGCTGGAAGACGAATACACGATCGTCCATTCGCTCCCATGGCTGCGTGATACAAAGTGGGGTTTGCGCGAGGGTGAATGCGACTTCCTCATACTCCACCCACTGCGAGGGCTCCTTGCCCTCGAGGCGAAGAGCGGCGACATTCGCTACTGCGGCGAACAAGACAAATGGTTCAGGGGGGGGAGCGCGCTGATCCAGGACCCTTTTGCTCAGGCGAGAAGGAGCTCTCACTACTTCGACAGCATGCTGGCCAAACGTGTTCCTGAGTGGAAGCGCATCCGCCCGCCGTTCGGCTACGCTGCCGCACTTCCTGACACAGACACAGCTGGTGAAGACTGGCCTCACCTCGCGAAGCCGAAAATCACAGTACTGAAGCCCCACATGGCGCATGTCGGAGAACGCATCGAGAAGATTCTGGATCATTGGCGAAGCCCGACCAAGCGTCTCTCGCCAGAGGGGTTCAGGGCTGTTCGGAATGCAATACTGCCGCAATTCTCCCTGACGTGCTCGGTGAGTGCCCGCAGAGAGACCGCTGAGCGGTTATTCTTCCGGATGGAGAAGCGACAGCGAGCGATTCTCGAAGCTGCTGCGGACAATCCCCGGCTACTGGTTGAGGGAGTAGCTGGCTCCGGCAAGACGGTTCTGGCCATCGAACGCGCGCGCCAGCTCGCCGAAGAGGGCAAGCGGGTGCTTCTCGTCTGCTACAACATCCTCTTGGCCGAGCACCTCGAGAGTCGAATGGTGGAACTCAACGCGGAGGCAGACGTCTGCCACTTCCACGGCATCTGCAGGAGGGCGGTAGAAGAAACAGGAGGCAAGTGGGGTGAACCCCCTCACGATGCCCCCCAGGCCCAACTCGGGGAGTTCTGGAACCACGAAGCGTCCGAGATGCTCGACAAGGCACTGCACGGTTCTTGGACTGTCCGCTATGACTCCATAGTTGTCGACGAGGGACAGGACTTCTGTGAGCACTGGTGGGGTGCTCTCGAGAAGCTGCTTGCGGACCCCGCGAAGAGCGACATCTGCATCTTCCGCGATCTTCGACAGAACATATTTGACCGCGACACGCTCGAACGACCGCTCGGGTGTTTCAAGTTGCGCCTTAAGACGAACTGCCGCAACTCTGCCCGGATAGCCCTTCGTGTACACAAGCACGGAGGCGTCACGGAAGCCGAGATACTGGGGTCCACGCCGGTGGGGGAAGACCCGGTAGTTGACGAGGTCAGTAGCAGAACAGAGCAACTGAAGGCCGTCCGCAGGGCTCTTCAGGAGATGGTCGTTACCCACAAGCGGGAACCCCAAGATGTCGTTATCATCGGCGAGGATCACCTGGAGGACACGCCGTTCGCCAAGGAGCAGAAGCTCTGCGGATTGACTGTTGTGCCCTACAGGATCTCAGCCGGCAAGAATGAGGTCCGCTACGCCACTCTGCGCAGATTCAAAGGCTTGGAGACCGATTGCGCGATCGTGTGCCTGTCCAAGAGCAGTCAGGTGGCAGGAGACTACGACACGAGATTCTATGTCACTGGTTCAAGAGCCAGGACCCTCCTGCACGTCATTGTGATGCCCTAGGGCGGCCGCTTCACCTTCGCCTTGCCGGCTTGCCCCTCCAGTTGTCCAGTTCAGAATACAGTGTCTGCAACCACAGGTCCTGGTCGAGGCCGCGCGTCACTGCGTACCACTTTCGGTACTTCTTCCGGTCGCCAGGCGCGACCAAGGCAGCCAGGGCCTTCTTGCACGCCTCCTCTTCCTGCGACATCTTCCGGAAGCGCGGCCTGAGACGGCGCGCGTCGGCGCGGAGTTCGGCGTAGAGTTGCGTGGACCGCTCGTCCTGAGCCGGTGACTTCGGCGGCGGTCGCTGGCCGACCTTCTTCCCGTAGTCTTCGGGATCGGCCCGGGCACCGAGCGTGTCCAGGACGGCGTCGGTGAACATGTAGGCCGAACGCCCGCACGCCGCCTGAATGAGGTCGGCGAGGGGCAGCGTGGCCTCCACCAGCGCCTGGTAGGCCCTTTCTCTCTCGCCATCAAGCCTCCGCTTCCTCCGGGCCAGCTTCTTCAAACACTCGCGGCCAGGCTTCTTCCGTGCGATGTCCTTCAGCACTTCCCGGCCGTCGAACAGCCAAGGTCCCTCGTCACTCTTGCCCGCCATGACGTATTTCTCCCATCGGCGGCCACCGACGTCTCTGTCCCTCCGTAGATATGTATCGCTGAACGGGGGGACAGATCGTGTCCGCCCGCCGCAAAAAGCGGCGGGAGTTGCGGGTTGCGGGTTCCGGGTTCCGGGTCCACCACGGGCCTAACTCGGAACCCGAAACTCCGAACTCGAAACTGGCGGCGTTTTCAACGCCGCCCGGACACGGTATGTCCGACCTGAACGGCATAATGCCAATAGCTGTTTCGAACTTCGAATGTCGCCCGCCCCGGCGGGCACACGTTGAACCCGGGCACTGAAGTGAACGCGAAACTCGAAACGCCAAACTCGAAACGAAAGGGGTTATCATGCGTAAGGAACTGACCGAAATCGTCTGCGTCGTCGACCGCTCCGGAAGCATGGGCGCCATGCGACGGGAGGCCATCGGGGGCTTCAACGCGTTCCTGTCCGCCCAGAAGGCCGAACCCGGCGAGGCCGTCCTCACGCTCGTCCTCTTCGACCACGAGTACGAACTCGTCCACGACGCGGTTCCGATCGCCCAGGTCCCCCCGCTCGACGGGGAGACCTACGAGCCCCGCGGGACCACGGCGCTGCTCGACGCGGTCGGCCGCACCATCGACGACGTCGGCAGGCGCCTGGCCGGGACGCCGGAGCCCCAGCGCCCCGACAAGGTCATCGTGGCCATCCTCACCGACGGCCTGGAGAACGCCAGTCAGGACTACACCCACAGGAAGGTCGCGAAGATGATCGCGCACCAGCGGGAGAAGTACTCCTGGGAGTTCGTCTTCCTGGCCGCCAACCAGGACGCGATCGCCACCGCCGCGCGGATGTCCATCGACGCGGCCGACGCGATCGGCTTCGCGGGCACGGCGGAAGGCGTTCGCGACGCGTACGTGTGCATGAGCTCCGAGGTCAGCAGGCGCAGGCGGTCTTCCGACGGGAACAAGAACGGTGGCAAGCGGGGAAGGAAGTAGGGCTCGTGTCGCCCACCTGCGCTGCCGCTACCGGGGACAAACGTGTCGCGTTTTGCCGGCCTGTCATTTGCGGCCTAGTTCGCCGCGGCTAGACTTGTCGCGGTGCGGGGAGGGCCATCCGAATGATCGATATGCACGATGTCCTCAGGTGCCTGGCCGCGCAGAGGCCGGTATTTCACTCCGAGGCCGACTTCCAGCACGCGCTGGCGTGGACACTGCAGACGCTGAACCCAGACATGCAGATCAGGCTAGAGTACCCGCTCCGCGCAGAAGACGGGAGCAATGCTCGAATACACTTGGACATTCGTGGGGAAGACTCACAGCACGTGTGCGCACTCGAACTCAAGTACAAGACGAGAGGCCCCCTCGAGGTCGAGGTTGCGGGTGAGTGCTACTATCTGAAGAACCACAGCGCGCAGGACTACGGGCGATTCGACTTCCTGAAGGATGTCCAGAGGCTCGAGCGCGCCGTGGCGAACCGCCCAGCGAACCGCCCAGCGAACCGTGGATACGCGATCCTATTGACGAACGACCATCTTTACTGGACGTCTCCGACTCAGGATGTGGTAGATCTGCAGTTCAGGCTCCACGAAGGTGACGCCGGCCAAGTCTTGCTCGGCGACCGCAAGGCGGTGCTGGACGGCAGTGAACGCAAGGTACACTTGGCTGGGAGCTATCCCATCTGCTGGCAGGAGTACAGCTTGCTGGACGCCGCCACGTACGGCAGGTTCAGGTATCTGCTGGTGCAAGTGCAGTGACTTGCACCGTAGCCGAACGCGAGGCGTGAAATGCCGAGCCTGACCCCCACCCGCATCGCCAAGTCCCTCGGATGCCCACACTACTGGTACCTGGAGTGCCACGGCGACCCCGCCGAGAAGGTCGAGCCCGACGTCGGCGCGTTGAGGCGAATGGCCGCAGGCGTAGAGCACGAAAAGGCCATGCTTGCCACGCTCGATGAGTACTCCGAGCCCGAGTGGGACGGGCATGACTGGGACGCCGGCGCGGCGGCCACGATCGAGCTCATGCGCGAGGGCGTCGAGTGGATCTACCAGGGCGTGCTTGTCGGCGAAGAACTGCGCGGCTTGGCCGACTTTCTGCACCGCGTGGAAGAACCGTCCGACCTGGGCCTCTACTCCTACATTCCCATCGACGCCAAGAACCACAAGGAGGTCCAGGCCGCGGACACCGACCAACTGGCCTCCTACGCGCGCCTCTTGGAGCCCATTCTCGGCCGGCGCCCCAAGCGTGGCGGCGTCTGGCTCAACACCGCCGAGATCGAAGAGGTCGACCTGGCCTCACTGAAGAGCAGGCTGGACCAACAGGTCGAATCCATGCTGCGCATCCGCGACGGCCAAGAGGAGACTGCTGGCCTGCGTTGCGGCGAGTGCGGGACCTGCGGCTGGATCGAACACTGCGACGCGAAGTGGGAGGAGGAGCACAACGTCTGCGCGGTCTACGGCGTGAGCGGCGATCGAGCACGTAAGCTCTACGATGCCGGAGTGCAGACCTGGGACGAGCTGGCCGCGGCCGACCCGGAGGAACTCGTGACGCGCCTCGGCGGCGGCCTCCCAACCCCGCAGAAGCGACAGCTACTGGCCCGGGCACGCGTCGAGAACCGGCCGATCCCAATCGCCGACGCCGAGTGGCCCTCCGGCGGGCCCATCGTCCACTACGACATCGAGACCTATGGCCCGACCACCTACTTGCACGGCCTTGTGCTCCTCGACGGCGAGCGGCGCGAGGAACGAAGCTTCCTGGCGCGCCGCCCCGACGAAGAAGCCGAAGCCTGGCACGCGTTCCTCGAATACATGGCCGACCTGGAAGGTGCCATCGTCTGGCACTGGGCGAGTTACGAGCGCGGGCACGTCGACTCTCTCCGCGAGCGCCACGGCGGCAGCGACGCCGGTTGGCGGGTGCTCGACTCCGGCATGCGCGACATGTGCAAGTTCGTGAAAGACCACTGGGCCCTGCCGGTCTACAGCTACGGCATCAAGACCGTCGCGCCGCTCTTCGGCTTCGAGTGGCAGGCCGAGGACGCAGGCGGCCTGAACTCCGAGGTCTGGTACGGGGAGTGGCTCGAGGACGGTGACGGGGAAGTCCTCGAGAAGATCCTGGAGTACAACCTTGATGACGTCAGGGCGATGGAGGCGATCTACGATGGCCTGAGGGATGCAACACCGTAGGCAAGGGAGGCATTGTGAGCGACATTTCGAAAGAGACCAGCGACGCGGTCTACAGGCGCGACAACTTCATCTGCCAGTACTGTGGGTTTGACGGCAGGACGTTCCTGCACTGGCGACAGCTCGAGATCGACCACGTGGACCCTGAAGGGCCCAGGGACGACCCAAACAACTGCGTAGTCTGCTGTCACCACTGCAACACAACCAAGCAGGCCACCAAGATCAGGACCCTTGACGAGGCACGGGCCATGATGGCGCCCCGGATCAAGGCGCACTTCGACTGGTACCAGCAGCACATCGTGCCGAATGTCGAGTGGAAGAAGTCCTGACAGTTCCGAAGCAGCTCGTTTGGCAGGAGCAGGCCTCATGCACCCAGTAGCAGACAAGCTCGCACAGCATCTCGAGACGCACGACTCGCTCTTCTTCGCACGGGACGACTACAAGCTCGAAACCTGGGTGGCCGTCGAGGCATACTGCTGCTTTGCCGCTGACAAGGAGAGCGAATGGTGCGTCAACCCTGGCGACCTGCCGTATATGACGAGGGCATACGCAGAGAAGAAGAAGCAGGAAAAGTGGTGCGACGTTTACGCTCGTAAGGTGGTGGCCGGCAGGGCTGAGGAGCACCTCTGGATCGAGTTCAAGGGCCTGCCGCGCGGTGCCAGCAAGAAGAGCCGCGCGGAGGTCCTTAAGAAGTTCGTGGAGGACATCAACTTCCTGCTGCAGTTGGACCGGCCCCGCACGGAGATGTTCTGGGGCGACAGGCGCAACCCCAATACGAACACCAGCCAAGCCGGCTGGTTCAGCAAGTTCGCCATGGCCTGCAAGGACAAGTTCAAGGATGCCAGCCCTGGCGCCATTGAGCAGGGAACATTCACGGGCCTGGCGATTCTGCTGGCCGCCTGCGAAGACCAACGCGAGTTGGATGCGCTGGCCAAGGACGTGCGGACACGAACCGACAATGCAGAGATCGAGGTTCCCCAACCCGAGAAGGTGCTGCTGCCCAGGAAGGACACCGGGCCCGGGCTGGGGCTTATCGTTTACGATCTGGGCAAGATCCCGCGAGAAGTAGGCTAGAAAGGGGTCCATGGCCATGGGAAACGAGCGCCGGACCATCACAGTAGCTGACGACGAAGCAATCATTAAGCTGATCGGTTATGCCCAGGAGCGGCTTGTCTTCATGGCCCCGGCTGTCAGCATCGAGGTGGCAAAGGCTTTGGCAGCTGCCTGGGCCAAGCTCGGCACAGACAAGGTCTCGATCATCCTGGATCTGGATCCTGAGGTCTACCGGTTGGGGTACGGCGAGATGGAAGGCTTGGAACTGCTCCAGAAGACGGCGCAGGGCTTGGGCACTCTACTGCACCGCCAGCCGGGAATACGCATCGGCCTGCTGCTCTCAGACGAAGTGACCATGGTCTACTCGCCCACGCCGCAACTGATCGAGGCAGGGCCCGCCTCGCCTGAAGCACCCAACGCCGTAGTGCTGAACAGTGCGCTGCCGGAGGTCGCCAGGGAGCTCGGCCAGGGCGAGAACGGAGTGCGAGACCAGACGGTTGGACTGGATCCGGTCAAGCCAGAGGCACTGGAGCACACACGGCGGGACCTCAGCGACAACCCTCCTCAGCGGTTCGATGTCGCCAGGACTCTTCGAGTCTTCGACACCTTCTTCCAGTTCGTTGAACTGAAGCTGCGGGGAGTGGCCATAGAGCGTAAGACCGTTCGCATCCCAAACGACCTCATGGGTTTGGCCAAGGACGAGGAGACACGACGACGCATTACTGCCTCTTTCAAACTCGTGGGCGGTGATGAGAAACTCTCAGGCGCGGATCTCGCACAAGCGAGGACTCAAATAGCAAACAGGTATCTGAAATCCATCAAGGATTACGGACAGGTCATTCGCCGCTGCGACCGGGCGGACTTCGACAGAGCTGTTGAGAAGTTGAAGGAGAAGGTCGCGGCTTTTCGCGACAAGGTGACCCGCGAACTTCAGGACAGAATGGACCGGAACAGGGCAGAATTGGCCAAGTACCTCTTGCCGACCGTTGCTGCTAATCCGCCGGAACGGTGGAAACAGAGCGTCTTCTTTGAGAAAGATGCCCCGCACAAGATGCTCGAAGACGACTTGGAGAAGGCCTTCGGCAAAGCCGGGGCCCTTGTGGGCAAGATGGAAGTGAATTGCGTCTACAAGGGAGTGACCCATGAGTCGCTCAGAGACGATGAGTTTGTTGACGCCGCCAGAAAGGCCCTGCCTGGTCTGGACAAGCTCTTTGAGGAGTACACGGCAGCTGCGAGCCCCAAGGACCTGTAGCGATCGCGGTAAGAGACCACAGCAGGAGAATCGATCAATGGCGGGTAATGACAGTTGCAGAATCCAAATCGTAGAGAACACGCCCGGCAAGCAGCTCAAGGTGAACTTCGGTCCGCACTACTTCGTGGACATCTTCGAGAAGGACGGGAAGGCCACGTTCGTGCTCGGGGCGACGCATCATGGGTTCATGGTGGATGCTTCGGAGGTGAATGGGGAGCTTGAGAAGATCATCTATGAGGTGCGGGAGGGGCATCCTGACAAGGCGGTGGACTGATTCTCGTAGTCTTCCTTGACCAGGCGGGCCGGTGCACACTCCCTGCTCAGAGCAGGTCCTCCCAGTGAGGCAGTATTTCTGAAAGTCGAATGAACAAATCGCACTTCTCACATGTGAAGACATAGTTCCCGCCGCTGGGCGGTGCTTCGATGTCAGGCGTCATCTCGCCACGGCACTCCGGGCAGCTTACCCACAGCCCTAGCCCCTTGAACTCATCTGAGGAAAGCGTGCCCCTCTTGCCGCATCTTGAGCAGTTTGCGGTTACGAATCCGCCCTGCATGCTTTGAACCAAGATCGTGGGCGCGTTATGACATGGGGACAGCCGCGGGCCAACAACCCGCACGGGATAGGATTGCCAACCGTTAGTAGTATACGGATCGTATTGGAATCTTCGCATTGGCGCTTCCCCCCAGAAGGATGTGCAGGAAGAACGGGTGCTAGTACAGTCCCTCCAGCACGCCAGCAACTTCCACCCAGTCCGGCCCTTCCGTCATATGACACCAGGAGATTCTGAGCGCGCCCCGAATGATGTCATCCTCAAGCGCCATGGCCGTGAGAACATGGCTCGCCTCGTAGCTCTCCGAGGTGCACGCCGAACCGTTTGATATGGCAACCAGCTCCTTGAGCGCAAGCATGGCTGCCTCCGAGTCCAGCTCCGGAAATGAGAGATTGAGCACGTGTGGCATGGTGCGTTCAGGATCGCCATTAATGTGGGGTTGGAGCTCTTCAAGCGCGCCGAGGACCCGCCTGCGGTACTTCAGACATGCCTCTCTTCGGCTCTTCGCTTCCTTGACCGCCAGTTCAGCGGCCAAGCCTAGCCCAACGACCAGATGCACTGGCACGGTGCCGGGTCGCAATCCGCGCTCCTGTCCGCCGCCAAAGACAAGCGGTTTGAGTGGCGGCGACTTGAAACCACGCCTGCGTGCAATCAGCGCGCCAACGCCTTTAGGCGCAAAGATTTTGTGGCCGCTGATGCTCATGAGGTCAAGGCGCTTGTTCTTCAGGGGCTCGTTGTCCTTGCCGAAGCCCTGCGCGGCATCCACGTGGAAGTACGCGTCGTGCTTCTCCAGGACGTCCGCAATCTCCCCGATCGGCTGGATCACCCCGGTCTCGTTGTTCACGTGCATTACCGAGACCAGGACAGTGTCCTCTCGCAGCGCCTCATGCACAGCGGCTGCCTCTACCCAACCACCCCGCGTTGGGGGCAAAAGCGTGACTTCGAAACCCTCTTCTTCAAGGTGTGCGAGCGGTTCGAGCACTGCCTTGTGTTCGATCTGGGTGCTTATGATGTGCTTCTTGGTCTTGGCCGGCTCCGACTTCGCGAGCCCAAGGATGGCGATGTTGTTGCTCTCTGTGGCGCCGCTGGTGAAGATAACCTCTTCTGGGCGGACGCCCACTGCGCTCGCGACCTGCTCCCTCGCGCGCCCGACAGCCTGCTTGGCGGTTGTCCCGAAGATGTGCGTCCGGCTGCCGGAATTACCGAATTCCTCGCGCAAGAAGCGCACGACAATATCGCTAACCCGCGGATCCAGGGGAGTTGTGGCGTTGCAGTCAAGATAGACAGGCACTGAAATCCCTCAGTATGGCTCTTGCTATGCGCATGTATGTTTCTCGCTTGACAAACACACGAAGCGCACTTACATACTAGGCACGTTAGAAATCCTGTCAAGTGGCAACCGGAAAGAAGGAGAGGAGAATGGAAGCGGGCTTCAGTTATACTTTTCCAGCAATTCGAGGTATCCAAGCAGAACGTGAGTACTACGTCACTATGTGTCCGATGCGACTGCTACCCAAGGTGTTTCTCTTCAACGAAGATGAGATGGTACCTGAGCTGCGTGCGCAACGCATGCTCAACAAGGGTCGCCTGCCCGAGATGGCGAACTACGTTCTCAATAATCGTGACAACTATGTCTTCTCTGCTATCACCGCGTCCTTAGATGGGGACGTTCGTTTCGACCCAGTTGAGAACGGCGCACCTAATCAGAACATGGGAACACTGCACGTCGACATGAACGCACGGTTCATCATTAATGATGGGCAGCACAGGCGCGCGGCCATTGAAATGGCCCTAAAGGAAAAGCCCGAGCTAGCTGACGAGACTGTGGCTGTCGTCTTCTTCATTGACCACGGGCTCGAACGCTGCCAACAGATGTTCGCGGACCTCAACCGTCATGCAGTGCGGCCCTCGACCTCGCTCGGCGTGCTCTACGACCATCGCGACGACATGGCCAAGTTGGTCAGGGCGGTAGTGTCCAAGTCGCCGGTGTTCAGAGATGTTGTGGAGCTGGAGCGCAGTTCATTGGCGCTTCGCTCCCGGAAATTGTTCACGCTGAGTGCAATCTTCAACGCGACGAAAGCCCTGATTGCGGGAATGGATGATGTCGAGCCCGAGGATCTTGCCAAGCTGGGCGTCTCCTTCTGGGAGGAGGTCGCCAAACAGTTCCCCGAGTGGCAGGCCGTTCGCAATGGCAAGATGACTGCGCGCGAGATCCGGGAGCAGTTCATCCATTCTACGGGCATTGTCCTGCAAGCGATCGGTCGAGCCGGCAACGCGGCACTTACCCGCAAGCCGAAAGACTGGAAGAAGCACGTTAGGAAGCTCGGCAAGATCGACTGGCGGCGAGAGAACGCAGAGCTCTGGGAGGGGCGTGCCATGAGCGGCGGGCGCCTGGTGAAGGCCGGTCATCATGTGACACTCACGACTAACGCCATTAAGCAGGCGATTGGGCTCCCTTTGGGCCCAGACGAGAAGCGTGTGGAAGCAGCCTTCAAGCGAGGTGAGTATGTCAAGTAGGGCCCCCAGCAAGAAGCGAAGCGGTCAGCTCAAGGCCGAGGTGGCGGGTCTACTTGAAGAGATTAGGGAGCTGTACTGTTCGGATCTCGTGCCCTGGGTTGTGGGCTACAGCGGCGGCAAAGACTCAACCGCTGTCCTTCAGCTGGTCTGGATGGCCCTCAGGGCCCTCCCCGAGGAGAAGCGGACGAAACCAGTCCATGTGATCAGCACTGATACCATGGTCGAGAATCCGATAGTGGCCGCGTGGGTGGCGAAGTCACTCAAGGAGATGGAGCAGCAGGCAAAGACAGATCACATACCCGTCATCCCCCACCCCCTCAAGCCGAAGGTAAAGGACTCCTTCTGGACCTGTCTGATAGGCAAAGGCTATCCTTCTCCTCGTCACAAGTTCCGCTGGTGTACCTACCGGTTGAAGATACTGCCCTCAAACACCTTCATCCGCGAGATCATCCAGAAGCACGGGGCTGCGATTCTCTGCCTGGGCATCAGAAAGGCCGAGAGCTCCAAGCGTTCGCACGTAATGAGCAAGCTGGAGAAGAACCGCGTGCGGGAGCGCTTGAGCCCTAACAGCAATCTCCCCAACTGCGACGTCTATAGCCCCATCGAAAGCTGGAGCAACGATGACGTGTGGATGTACCTCATGCAATACGCCAATGCGTGGGGCTACGACAACAAGCAGCTACTGAATATGTACCGTGGGGCGTCTGCCGACGGCGAGTGTCCACTGGTTGTGGATGCTGGAACCCCCAGCTGCGGAGCCAGCCGCTTCGGGTGCTGGGTCTGCACCTTGGTGGACAAGGATCGCTCAATGGCGGCCATGATTCAAAATGATCAAGAGAAGGAGTGGATGCTCCCGCTTCTGGCTCTGAGAGACAAGTTGGGCAACAAGGATGATCACCACCTTCGCGACTTTAGGCGCCTAAGGGGCAACGTGGAGCTATTCAATGACGCGCCCATTCGTGGACCTTACACGCCGAAAGCTCGGGCGCACTGGCTGAGGCTCGTACTCGAAGCACAAGAGTTCGCCAGAGAACATGGGCCAAAGGATGCAGCAAACATAGAGTTTATCACGCTGGAGGAACTCATTGCCATCCGGCATATCTGGTACTACGAGAAGCGTGAAACGGAAGATGTTCTCCCAGGCATCTACAAGGAAGTCACTGGTGAAGACTTCCCCGAGGGGCCGCTGGACGAAAATCGGCAGATCCGTGCTGGGGAGTTGCAGGTGCTCAAGAAGATCTGCGGTGATGACGAGCTACACTACGAGCTCATACGTGGCCTTCTTGCTGTTGAAGAGACCTATCGCGCAAAGATTAAGCGCGCTGGCTTGTATGAGGAGCTGACCAAGGTCTTCAAGCGGTGCTTCTACAAGAACGAAGCGGATGCCACCGAGCGAGCAACACGGAAGCGCGATGCCATCAACGCGGCACGAGAAGTTGCCGAGGAACCCCCACCGCCATATGAAGACGAAGAGCCTGCCGAACCCAAGAAACGACTGAAGGCCCTGCAAGAGACTCTGCAGCTAGCGGTCGAGCATTCTGGCAAAGAGAAGTGACCAGATGATCATCGAAGAATTGGTCCTGCACAATTTCGGCCCATTCAAGGACGAGCAGCGGCTCGAATTGGCCCCCACCGCCAAGAGGAAGCCCGTCATTCTAATCGGCGCTCTTAACGGCAGCGGGAAGACCACGCTGCTGGATGCCATTCACCTGGCTCTCTATGGCCGGCGGGCGAAGTGTCACAACAGAGGCAATCAGGCTTACGAGGCCTACCTGCGCAACTGCATCCATCGACACTCCCCACCTGAAGAGGGCGCCGGCCTCGAACTGCAATTCAAGCACCGCGTGGAAGGCGAAGACCACACCTATCGCGTGATGCGATGGTGGAAGGCCAATGGCAAAGGCACCGAGGAGCATTTCGAAGTAGTCCGCGATTCCAATCTGGACACAGTGATCACAGAGGCATGGGATGAACACGTCGAAGGTTTCATGCCCCAGGGCATAGCCCCGCTCTTCTTCTTCGACGGTGAGAAGGTCGAAGACCTCGCAGACCTTGAGAAGTCTGGGCCGCTGATTTCTACAGCGCTAAACTCCTTGCTAGGTATTGACCTCATTCAGCAGTTGTCCCGAGACCTGGTTGTACTCGATCGCCGGACCCGCAAGTCCTCACAACCTGCAGCGGACCAGGGGGAAATCGACAAGCTCGAATTCGCTGTTGGACAGGCACGTTCTGCTGTCTTGGGTGCTAGGCAGAAACTCGCGGCGGCCAACAACGAAGTGGCCACCAAGCGAAACGCCTTCGACAAGGTGAACACGCGTTTCAAGAGCGAAGGTGGAGAGCTCTTTGAGCATAGAGCCGAGCTCGAGGCAAGTCGCAAGGCGCTGGACAAGACCATACAGGAGGCCGAGGACCGTCTCAGAGAGATTGCTGAGGGAGCAGCACCACTTGTGCTTCTTGATGAGCAGCTTGACGCCGTTCGCAAGCAAGCCCAACGCGAGCAGAAGGCGCTTGAATCGCAATTGCTGGGCAATGTGCTGGAGAGACGCGATGTGGCATTGCTAAAGACCGCCGGTAAGGTCGGCGTGGCCGCGGCAAAGCGCAAGAAGCTTGCGGCGCATCTTGAAGCCGACCGGAAGAAGCGCTTGGGCAAGGCTAAGGTCGAGCCATATCTTGACTTGAGCGCTACTGGCTTCTCCCAGCTCGACAGCATCAGAGGGGAGAAAACGAAGCTCCGCGCTCAGGTACGCTCGCTACTGAATGAAGTCCAAGAACTGCAAGCCAAGTGCGTTGATGCCGACCGGCAGCTCCAGCAAGTGCCAGATCATGATGCCATCGCTACTCTGATTCGCGATCGCGCCCAGGCGAAAGCCGAGTTCGAAGCAGCAGAGAGACAGTGTGCATCACTACAGTCGGATGTCGCGGCAGCCGAGAACGTTGAGCAGGAAAGGCAGCGTGCACTCTCCAAGGCATTGGAAGTGAAGATAGTGGGCGACTTCCGGTTTGAAGATGCTGGTCGGATAATTGAGCATTCAGCGCGGGCCCGGGAGACGCTTGGCCTGTTCCGAGAGACTCTGATCAAGATGGACTCCGAGAGAATCCAAGACCTCATTGGCAAGAGCTTCAAGAAGTTGCTTCGCAAGCGGCATCTGGTCGACAAGGTTGAGATCCAACCTCCCAGCTTCGAGGTTCGGCTAAAGAATCGGCATGGCCAGACCATTCCGCCTGATCGCCTGTCAGCCGGTGAGAGACAGCTGCTCGCTGTGTCCATTCTCTGGGGCCTTGCGCAGGCCTCTGGCAGAACGCTTCCGGCCATAGTCGACACGCCCCTGGGCAGACTCGATTCCGCACATCGCATACATCTCGTCGAACGCTACTTCCCCAAGGCTAGCCATCAGGTCTTGCTGCTGAGCACTGATGAAGAGATCAACAAGCGCTACTACCAGGACATCAAGAAGTGGGTCGGCCGCAGCTACTGCCTAGAGCACAACGACGACACCGAAGCGACCACAGTGAAGCCTGGCTACTTCTGGAGCTGAAGGGAACGCAATCATGGAACCGCCAGTAGACAACATCAAACTCTCCAGGAGCGCAAAGGAACAGCTAGGTCGACTCAAACGCAAGACGGGCATAACCCAGTGGAACATCCTCTGCCGCTGGGCCTTCTGTCTGTCACTCGCCGAAGAAACGATTCCCGGCGGCCAGGTCCCGCCGGCCGACGGCCCCGTCGAGATGACTTGGCGGGTATTTGGCGGGCAGTACCAGGAGGTCTATGCGGCACTTCTCAAGCAGCGTTGTGTGCGTGATAGGCTGGGGACGTCAAAGGACGTGCTGGCAAAACAGCTTAGGATGCATGTGCATCGGGGAATATCGTTGTTGCATGGTGACAAGTCTCTGGCATGCATCGGCGATCTGGTCGCAACACGCTCATAGGCTATCAGCAGCCCTCGTGCTCTTCGCGAGAATGCGTGGTCTATTCTGCCTCGCCTGCATACGATTCTATGCACTGCGCATATGTCCTCAAGAATATCTCGATCGTGCGAGGGCGCTCCGGGAAGTACTCGCATAGGATGTCGTAGCCTCCGTGTGCGTAGTCATTCATTGCAGACACTCCCAGCGGACTCATCCTGCTAGGCGAATCGGGATCGACGTACTTGGCGATTTCCCTGTCCACGGCCTCTCTCTCTGTCAGGTTGATCCCCTTGCTCTTCAGCTCCTTGCTCAAGAGCATCCCCAGCAAGAGCCGGCCGCGGGACTTGAACTTCCCGGGGAAGTAATCGACGAGGTCAGCCACCTCATCGGAAGTGATTGGAGACTGCGGCTTATGGCCGGCCGCCAAGCCAGCGATAAGGCACAAATAGTATGTGTCGAAGTCGGTTTCGTAGTAGCTCCGTATGTCTGAGAACCACTTCCGCGTGTCCCGTCGCATCTGAAACATGGGCTAGTCTCCCTCTTCTTCGACGTCGAAGAGCTCGAAGAAGGTCCTACCCGGCACCAGCACGCCAGTTTCGCTTTCCTTGGCTTGGTGTCTCTTGGCCTCAGCGAGAAGCTTCTCAGTACCAGCTGTCTTTCTGAATAGCGTGATGAACTGGACTTCGCCTTGCGCTGCAGCGCAGAGAGGTTTCACAAATCTGTCACGTTCACCGGAAGTGATGAAGGAGATGAACTGCCCAAATAGGCTCGGCAATAGCTGGGCCACCTCACTACGAACGCCCAGGTCTAACGCGCCAGCGGGACTGTCAACAACAAACGGCAACTCATTCTGTCCTCTCCCAAAGAGGGTTGACAGGAATGCGTAGGCAGTGGATAGAGTCTGCCCCATGCTTGCGGCCGACCGGCCTTCGAGCCTCAAGCATTGCTGTATCTCCCGGATACTGACGGGCTCCTTGGTCAAGAGACCAGCCAGCCGGGTGTTCGTCTCGCTCACAAGGACCTCGCAGAGCCTTTCCCTCGCCTTCTCAACCGTGGTGTCCAAGATCCGCTTAAGCGCCTCCGTCTTCCGACTCAGGAGAACCGTGTCTGACGCCTCCTCGTACTTCTTCCGAGCGTCCTTCACAAGCTGGCGCAATGCCTTGACGGAAGAGGTCTTCTCATCCTTGCTGCCGTCTGGCGCTGCATCGATCTCAGCTAGCCTTGCCGTAGTCGCGTCAATCTCTGCCTGAAGAGTCTCAAGCTCCTTCTTCTTCTCGGCCAAACCGACTTCCCCTTTGGCGAGCCTCTGTTCCTCCAGTGCCTTGAAACGCGTCTCTGCTACACCTCTCTCCCGCACGGCCTGCGATAGCCCTGCAATGTTGCTCGTCAGTGCCTCATGGTATGATTCTGGCGTGTCGGAGCAGAAGGTCGTGATATCGGTCTTGAGGCTGTTGAGAGCACCCACGGCGTCTTCGGCCAGGTAAGTGTCCGCCCTGTCACGAATATACTGCCGGGACTGGTCGTCCAATGCGCGTCCACACACACATTGCTCCGCCCTTGCCAGCTCCTCAAAGAACTCCCTGCAGGTGGAAGCAGGCAACTTGAGGTGGTCAAGATTGCTCTTGAGATCCTGAAGCTCCCCGGCAAATACTGCCGATAGCGCTTGAGGGTTCCTCATCTCAGCTACCAACTCACGAGCTATCCTCTCTACTGTGCGGTCTGCGTTGTCAGATGCTCGCTGGGCGGCCTTGATCTGGTCACCAAGATCCTTGTCAGCCCCCATGGTCCTGCTGTAAGCTGCCTTGAGCTCGCCATGGTGCGCCCTAAGCCTGTTGAGCTTTGGGACAAGACCTTCCCTTTCCGCTTCAATCTCTCCTAGCCTTGTGGAAAGCGTTTCGTACTTCTTCTTGCGTCTTGCAAGACCCTTCTTCTGGGTCGCCGACACCTTGCTGGCACGTTGATTCCAGTAGTCTTCAATGACCGTCGAGACCTCAGATAGCAGGTTCAGCTGGAAAAGGGCATCGACAGCGTCTCGAGCGCGCGTCTTCCTGGGGCTGAGAAGATCCTGCGCAAGCTCACCATCGAAAACAAAGAGCTCCACGAAACCCCTCGCGAAGAACCGCGTCAGGCCCCTGGGCGGGTGGTAGCCATTCTTGACACCAGACGCGTGGCTCGTACGGTAGTGGGCACTACGCCGCTTGTAGTCTAGTGTCAGTTCCATTGTTAGCTTTCTGTCGCCGTACAGCAGTGTGACGACGAACTCGCCCCGCTCCACATCCCTTCTCGGCCCCTTGATGTCTAGAATATCGCTCGGGGTCCACTCTTGCGCAGAGCCCGAAAGCGTAGCTCTGAGCATGCGAAGTGTCGTGGTCTTTCCCGTTCCGTTGGGCATTTGCAGGAGGGTAACGCAGTGGGGTGCAGCAGACTTGCCGGTAGTCAGGTCTACTTCGTGATCCGGGCACCTTAGGCCCCGTGCTTCCCAGCCCAGTAGCTCGAGCTTGAAACCCATCAAACGCCCCCTTACGAGTGCTCTTCTGCCTCGAGGTTAATGATCACTTCGTTAAGCACGCTGTCGATGCAGCTGAGCCGGTCCTCCTTGTTCTCGAGGTTCGTATCGCCTGATACGAGCCGCTCTAGCCAGTGCTGGAGCCGATTGGCAAGCGGCTTCGACTGCTGAGCGTCACTGACAGCACGGAGTAACTCCTCGACAACTATCGGGTCTAGCGGCATTACTCGGTCCTCCGCACAGCAGAAACGGTCTGAAGCCATTGGCAACGCTTCTGATCCGCGTTCTCCTCGGCCTGCTCGGGATCGTTGACGCGCACGAAGTCAACGACTGAGCTCTCTTGTCGGGCTTGTCGGGATCTACGCGCAAGCAACGCCCGATTCTTTGTATGGTCTCCAGCCTGGCCCGATCACACGCGAATAGCACGATGGAGCCAATTGACCGAATGTCGATACCCTGGGAAATCCGATGGCAGGTGATCAGGCAGGTAGTATTCCCTTTGGCAAACTCGACAAGGTGACTGCGCTCGTCGTCCGCATAGTACGTATGATACTCGTAGCGATGCCCATGAACTATCTCCTGTACATCTTGGCCATACTTCGTCTCAGCAACGAAGATAATGCACCGGTCGAGTGTGTCCGGATGCCCTTCGAGGTGTGCCTCGAAGAGAGGGAGCTTGACCTTTGATGTCTTGTAGACTCTGGCCAGCTGGGTGTAGACCTCAGCGTCTGACATGGGTTTGCCCTCGCGGGCGCGAGCTGCCTTCTGGAGGTAGACGGCCTTCAATCTCCTCTTGTCATCCTGTGAGGGCAAGTACTCAATGGGATAATAGTCGAATTCGCACAAGACGCCCCGCTCGATGGCGTCCTCTAGCCCGAATTCGTATATCACAGGTCCGATTGCCCTTTCGATGAAGACGTTGCCCTCTTCGTCGTACTCGCGATCGGGCGTGGCGCTGAGCCCCAGTGTGTAGGCAATCTCCTTAGTGAGGGTTCCGTAGTTCTTAACGTTGGCGGCACTTCCTAAGCTATGAACCTCATCCTGGACCATGATGAGCCGTGACTTGAATCGACGGGACAGCCTCTTCAGGACAGCGGGGGCCGTACCGCGAGAACAAACCAAGATAGAGTGGAGGGGGTCAAGCACGTACTCGCCTTGGTCATGGTGCTGCTCGTAGTGCCTGAGCACGCGGAAGGGAGCTGCCTGCCTTTCTGCAACGGCAAACAGCTGCTTCGACCACTGGTCCAGCAGGTCATTCCCGTCAGCAGCAATTATGACGGTGTCAACCTCCTTAGCCTTGATGAGGCCCTCAACGATACGGATGGCTGTACGTGTCTTGCCCGTGCCCGTTGCCATCTGAAGTATGCCGTGCCGCGCCTTCAGGAACTCCTCGATCGCCTCGTCTTGGTGCCGCCATCTTGAGTCGACAGGGTACGCTTCGGGCGAGGACGCTACTCCTGTTGCGCCGCCTGCGAATGGTGGCTCCTCTGGTGCGCGAGTCCGAATGAGCGCCAGTGTCTTTGCCGAAAGCTCTAGAGTCTTCAACCCTTTGGCTTCGTTGCGCCACGCTTCTTCAAACTGGGATATCTTCACCGCGACGCGCTCGTGATCGCTCGGTACCCAGTCACGGAAGACGTCAATCGACTCGTAGTTGCGTCGATGACCCGAGATTGTCTCATTGGCCGATCCCGTGAAGGCCAGATTGGCTCCCCATGGGAAGATGAAGACCCCTATCTTCTCATGAAAGATGCTGGGGTCTTCTACGTGCACCGGGAAAGCGAACCGCAGTTCAAGCTGTCCTCTGGCAACCATCCACGAGAACAGCTCTAGGCGCAAGTCCGTGTTGGCGGGATCATCCGCGAAGGCATATGCATCCACGACCACCCGATCAGCAAGATCCTGCAAGATGCGATCTCGCTCTGTGGCGTCAGCCGTTCTCTTGAGGACCGCGCGGTCCTCTTCCGAGAGGTTTGGTGAGGCGAGCAAATGGACTTTCACATCCTCGGTCTTTGCCAGCTTCGGCAGCACTTGAGCCCAAGAGGCGAGCGCGGTGCTTGAGAAGTAGCCTACTGCGCGCCTATAGGAGGAACAGCAGGCGAGACAGGGAAGGAAGAAATCACGCCCCAGGTCAGAATCTCCGGAGCGGTAGTGGCTCTCTAGATTCTCAATCTGCGCTCTATTGGCGACAGCGAACTCCGGAGGCTTGTCAGTAGCGTAACTTCTGGAATCCATGAACGTTAGGCGCCTCCGGCTGGCGTGCCGCTTGATTCACGAAATTGCCTTCGTAGTCTATTCGCTCGCAAGACGGGTTGTCAAGTAGATGCTCTAGCAAGTGGAAGCAGACCGGGAGGGTAGACCCTCCGCCAGGTTCTTGGCACCCCTGCCGCAAGTGCTGATGCCGCGGCTAGAGGGGCCAGGCATCTACAGCATAGTTATTGGCGAGGTGGACCTGTCGCTCCTTGATGCTATCGTACGTCCACGCGCCCTCCTTCAAGTAGTCCGCAATCTCCTGTGGCAGCTTGAGGTCGCAGTGTGTGTAGTCCTTCTCCTCTTCATTAGATATCTTGTGGTCAATTGGCTTGTTCTTTATGGACTTGTTGATGTCTTCTGGCAGAGGTATGAGATTGCCAATCCTCCACAGGTAGTCCCGAAACATATCCTTGTCCTTCTCGCGCTGTGCAAAGGCCTCGGGCCAAGCGCTTCGTGTCGGTGTTCTCGGCATGATGTGCTCTAGGTTTTGTTCCCGCCCATGATGCGCGGGCAGAGAGCCTGCTAGAAGAACAGCCTCCAAGTAGTAGACCACGAAATAGCTCAGCTTCGTGTTGTTGAAACCGATTGTCTTGAACTCCTCAATGAACCTAGCATCAGATGCGTGCGCCGCCAGCCCCGACGCGATATCTCCCATTGCTTTGTTGTTGCGAACGTCGATACATACTTCACTGATGACGGCCGCAAGGGAACTGACGTCTCCGTCAAGCACCTTCATATAGCGGAAGCAGAAGTTCATTATTAGCCGCACGAAACGCTCAAACCTGGGCTTGTCATTGCCAAAAACGTCTTTTCCTGCTATCAGCGCGGGGTATGCCAGCTTCACGCTCAATACTTCTCTGATGTCTCGAAGCATGTTGTTCGTTGCGGGGGTCCACTGCGTATTGTCGCCCCGAACAATGCCTTCGAGGTTCTCGGCATCATGAGCAAGCCCAAGCGCAAAAGCAACCGGGCCCGTCTCGCCGAGCCTCTTCTTGACAGAGAGGAATAGGCCGCTCGCCTTTATGTGCCCATATCTGCAAATATACGAGTAGTGCAAGAAGTCTGGCAAGCTCACTGTGCCGTGGCTCTCCAGGCTGTTCTTCATGTAGACCCAGTAATCTATGACGTCATTTCTCTTGTCAATGTCTGCAGCTGCCTTGATAAGCTCATTCTTCACAAGGTCGGCTTGCGTGAGTGGCATGCCGCGGTAGTTCAGTGACTCAAACAAGTCATAGGCCGTCGAATGTGACTCCGGCTGTATCTTCAGCACCACCAGGCATTCGGCGAAAAGTGATGCTACAGAACACAGCCGCTTCTTTCTCTGGTCGTCCGAGTCAGCCTTGGCAAGGAAGCCTTCCAGAACTTCGTAGCTGCAAAGAATGGTTGTGCGGAGTCTGTGGGCCGGCGATCGCCGTCTGTCGAGCAACTCCCTGGCCTTATCATCATCATTCCAGTAGGCTTCCTTCTCTGTTCGCGTCTTCTGCGTGATACAGCTGTTCAGCAGAAAGGTGCTCAGGGCGTCATCAAAGAGAGACACCTTCATCTCCCACTTGCCGCCCGCGTACTTGGCAATCATTCCCTTAAGACACTGCTCAAGTCCATCTCTTTCAGGATCGTCGCTCGGGAGATCAGTGATATAGTCAAGAAGAACACCCGCAATGCAGGTGAAAGCCGTAATACGCTGTTGCCCGTCAACGACCTCCAGACGCTGACCGTTCTCGCTTGGAAGTACAACCATCGCCCCAAGGAAGTAGGCGTCAGGCGATGTCTTGATGACATCACCCTCCGAGTTCCTTCTGTAGTGACCTATGAGGTCTGTCCAGAGCTGCCGGACTTGGCTTTCCTTCCATACGAAATCGCGCTGGTAGTCCGGGATGTGGAAGGAATGGTCATCCAGGAGCTCCTGGAGGTTTAGGGAGTCGGCCTTGACGACGGCTCTCGGATTAACCCTGGCAGGCATCGCGTGGCTCCTTCTGTTTGACTGTAGCCATTATAGAATCGGCCCCATGCCCAGGTCAATGCCGTCCGGCTGCCAATGCCTGGCAACTTGAATGTCGCCATAGCACGCTCGTATGGCTTGCCGGTTCTGGCGGGGGTCATTGTGGGCTGTTAGAATGCAGCCGATGGGATGCTACAAGCGAGTCAACACGGGCCACGCTACACTCCGGCACCGTACGGCAACGGTGCGAACGAAGCTATCCAAGCCTGCCCGTACTGCCTGCGACTCGGCGTTGATAACCGTCGAAACGGCTGTGCTAGACTACGGTTGCGGCCGGGGCGATGATATTCGCGCTCTTCGTGCGCAAGGCATCAAATGCACCGGCTGGGACCCTGCCTTCTTCCCCGATGAGAAGCTCGTGCCGACGGACGTCGTCAACCTTGGGTACGTCGTCAACGTTATTGAAGACCCGGCCGAGCGGGAGGATGCGCTCCGCAGAGCTTGGGGACTGGCGCGACAAACACTCATTGTTTCTGCACGGCTGAAATCAGAGGCCAAGAGGCTGAAGGCAACGGAGTTCTCGGACGGGGTACTGAGTAGCCGTGGGACGTTTCAGAAGTTCTACACACAAAGCGAACTCCGCGGGTGGATTGACGGCGTCTTGGGCATTCGCAGCCTTGCACTGGCACCGGGCATCTTCTGTGTGTTTCGCCACGAGGAAGACCGGCAGCGCCTGGTCGCGTCGCTCTACCGGCGCAAGGCGCGCAAGCCCACCTGGCGGCAGAGCGAGATCGCCTTCGAGCAGCACAAGGGGCTCCTCAAGCCGCTTATGGACTTCATGGCCTCCCGTGGGCGCCTGCCTCTGCCTGAGGAGCTTGCTGAAGCACCTCAGATCTCCGAGGCCTTCGGAAGCCTCAAGAGGGCGTTCAGTGTCGTCAAGCGAGTTACCGGGGCCGAGTACTGGGACCTCGCTCGTGAAGATAGAAGTCAGGACTTGCTGGTCTACCTGGCCCTGGCACAATTCGGTGGCCGGCCCAAGGCCTCACAGCTTCCAGCTGGCATCCGTCAGGACGTCAAGGCCTTCTTCTCAGTCTACAGTCGCGCCTGCGAGCAGGCCGACAAGCTGCTCTACTCGGCCGGCGACATGGCCTCAGTCGATCGCGCCTGTCAAGCAACCGGTGTCGGCAAGTTGATGCCCAACGCGCTGTACGTGCACACGTCGCTGCTGCCGCAGCTGGATCCGCTCCTACGCGTCTATGAGGGCTGCGCACGCAACTACGTCGGTGTGGTCAAAGAGGCCAATATCATCAAGCTCAACCGGCGCAAGCCCAAGGTATCGTACCTGTTCTATCCCAACTTCGACAAGGATCCGCACCCAGCGCTCCTGGGCGCGGTCGTGGTGCCGCTGCAGGGCCTAGACGTCAAGTTCATCGACTATTCCGAGTCCGAGAACCCACCCATCCTGCATCGCAAGGAGACCTTCGTGGGCGAGGACTACCCCGCCCGCGAGAAGTTCGCCAAGCTCACGCGGCAGGAGGAGAAGCTCGAGCTCTACGCGAACACTGCTGCTATCGGGACGCGCGGGGGGTGGGAAGGACTGTTGGCCTGCAAAGGGCTACGGCAGTGGGGGCATAGAATCGTCGAGGTCTGAGCTCACCGCCAAGCGTTGACATCCGCCTCCCGTTTGACTAACCTCCCGCAAGGTTGCGGGGACCTTCCAGGGAGCAAGACGATGGCCAAAGCGGTGTTCGTCACCAAGGTCAACCCCGCCTACGACGATATTCCCGAAAGTCAATACCAGTTTCCCAAGATGTACCTGGGCCGGGCGCGGGAAGTGGTCGGCAGTCAGATCATGTACTACGAACCCCGCAAAGGCGGAGGGCGCGGGGCGTATCTTGCGGTGGCCAAGGTTAGCCGCATCGACGAGGACCCCCATAACCCTGGGCTCTGCTACGCTCGGATCTCCGACTACATTGAGTTCCCCAATCCGGTTCCGTTCCGCGTAGGTGAGTACTACTTCGAGAGTGCTCTGCGAACGTCGGACGGTCGTCCTAACGCAGGCATGTCCCAGCAGACTTGCGCAATGACCAGTCTGCGTCTAGTCAACGGAGGCGGTGTGAGCGAAGTCGAAGCCGCACACATCAGACCATTGAAGTACGATGGGCCGGACTCGCCCCGCAACGGGATTGCGCCCTCGCAGACTGTGCACTGGATGTTTGACCGGGGTCTGCTTTCGATCGAGGATGACGGGAGGATTCTGGTCGCGAAGAAGCAGGTCCCCCAACGCGTGCAACACATGCTCAATGCCGATGGCCACCTGAGTCAGCCCGAGCAGCCGTTCTGGCAGCCACATCCGCAGTTCTTGCGGTATCACCGGGAGAACGTCTACGTCGGATAAACACTTGCGCACAGGAGGCGAGTCACCATGAAGCACGGTGTTCCTGAAGACCAGTGGGCCCGCGCCAAGGAGCAGGCTAGAAGTGTCCTAGTCGAACACGCTAAGAGACGGGCGATGACCCCCTACTCGACTCTTGTCGGGCAGATTGATGAACTTGAACTTAAGGCGTACGATACCCGACTGTTCGCTCTGCTAGGTGAAGTATCTTCTGAAGAAGCAGACGCGGGCAGGGGAATGCTGTCGGCTCTAGTTGTTCACAAGACCGGTGACATGCAACCAGGGCCTGGCTTCTTCGAACTGGCCGCCGAGCTTGGGCTCGCAACCGCCGATCTCGAGAAGGCTTGGATAGCCGAAGTCAAAAAGGTATTCAGAGCTTGGGCCGCTGACTGACCCGCAATACCCCTTGGGGTCAGGTCGCCGTTTGAAGTTAGGCGACTGCCGGATCAAGCCGCTTCTATGCGGGAGGTGGGGCATGTGTAATGAAGACCGCGTTCGGGAGATCAAGCGTGGCATGTTCGCGAAGGATGGATACGAGCACAAGTACCTAACCGGCGAAGGGTTCAGGGAGCACGGTCCAGCACCGGAACGGGAGGATCACTCGCCTCCTCTTTACCTCATGCTGACATCTCAGCGGCCTGACCATGTCGACGCCTTCCCGCTTGCCTGTCCGAACTGCGGTTCCACCGGCATAGAGCTTCCTGATCACGCTGGCCTTCAGGACTTCTCCGATAACGGCATGATCATCTATGCGTGCCCCGACTGCCGAGTGCAGCATGTGAACGGCTACTACGGAGAGGATTACGGGCGCGCTGGCGAATTCACGGTCACCGCTCAGATCGCGGCGGCCGAGCACAAATCGCAACGACTGGATGGAGTGGAGCTCGACCCCGACAGCCGAGTTCCCTTGAGCTTCATCTGGAGGCGCCGGCGCGTCGAGGTCGCCAGGTGTACTCACCTGGTGACATCGATGCCGAAAGGAGACAGCGCAGGCGATGAGCGGGCCTCCTGCACCCGGCTGTATCGTGTCGAGACGCAGTCCGGGTACTGCTGGCTGCGGGCCACGCAATCGGCCGATGCTTCAGGCCGGTTCCCGGGCGACTGGCACATTGCGGGAGACGATCTGGGAGACGACCTCGACAAGATCGTGGCGGCTGTCGACCCGTGCCCTCTCGATGACAACCTGGTGATCGACCTGTTCGGCCGGGAGGTCACTCCGGAACTCGATTCCGCGGACCTCCGCAAGTACAAGCAGAAGTGCGACCAGACCTCGCGAATGAGGGTCCTCAACACCAGGGCTTATGAACTCGTCTGCAATCTGGAGAGCAGGTTGCGCAGTCTTGTGGTGGACGTGCTGCGCAAGAAGCACGACGGTCAGGCCGGCATGGCCTGGTGGACGCAGGAAGCGCCTTCAGACATTCTGGATGAGGTCAAGAAGCGTTTCGAGAGGGCCAAGCGCGAGGCCGAACCGTGGGGCTACCACCTGAAGGTCGACCCGATCGCATATACCACGCTCGCGGAACTAGGCGTGCTGATGAGGAAGAAGACGCAACTGTTCAAGCACGTCTTTCCGAAGCCCGAGATCCTTCTCGGCAAACTGGAAGAGATCGGGTTCATACGCAACCATATAGCGCATAGCCGGGCCATTACGGAGACAATGCTGGTCAACCTTGAGACCTACGCCCGACAAGTAGGCGGCATCTTGTCGAAGCACGGCTACTAGAAGGGTCCGCGCTATGGTCGTGGCATTCCGGGGACAGGATACGTTACTACGTTATTAGAACCAGCCTCACTCCAACTTCGTGCCTATGTATTTCAGTGCAGCACCCGTGCGATCGCAACCTGCGCTGCAGTGGATCAGGACGGGCCTGGCGAGCCGACGGAAGGCCTTCATGATAGCTTTCAATTCGTCATCGCTCAGCGGCGCAGGGCTCTGGTGGTCGCGCGTGGGGACACCCTCCACGGCGATCCCCTGCACGCAGTAGTAGCCCAGCAAGCCGCCGGGAACTTGTGAGTAGTAGCCCAGTTGCTGAGCATCAAGAAGGCATACGACCGAACCGATGCCCTTGTCCTGAACTCCAGCAACCCACGCCGCGACAACATCCTCGCTGACGTCAGTGTCCCGCCACCCCGGCCGCGCACAACCGGCCAGCACGTCATCGATCTGCCACCTGAAGTTCTGGGGTTCCGGCGCAGACATACTCTTGACCTCCAGTGACCATATTGGCAACTCCCCACGTGGCCGTCAAGAGTTCAGATTCGCTTGTCATTATGCTGTATACTCCCCGGTGCTCTTCAACAGGCCAACTTAGGCCGATCAAAGCACCCGACTGAATGCGTGGAGAAGAATCCCGATGGCCAAGAAACTCGAAGGCGATAGCAGCGTCAATCCCGACTACTACAAGAGGGACTTTGAGAACAGGGCTGAGTGGCCTCTCTCTTGGTACAGCATGGCACTGGTGCTAATCAGAGCCGCTGAACTGATCTGGAAACAGGTTGAGCAAGACAAGGCCCTACTTATGGCGGGCAAACGCCCAGCCACACTTAGAGAGGGGACACTTGTACCGAAGCTACCGGTCCATGAGCCGTTCATGCTTCTTGCCGGACTTGCGCTGGAGAATCTGGCCAAGGCGATCATCAGCAAGGAGCACGACATGCTCGACGCGAAAGGTCGTCTCAAGAAGCAGTGGAAGACGCATGGCCTGCTGAAACTGATAGAGAAGGCTGGCGTCAACCTTGAGAAGAAGGAATTGCGCCTGGCACAAGATTTGGAGCAGTTCATTGAATGGTCTGGCCGTTACCCCTGCCCACTGGATTACATGGGTCTACTTCCAAGAACTACACCCGAAGGTGGCGTCAACTCCCCTCACCCCGGGGTTTCGGGCGCCGCTGCGGCACAGTGGCGCAATATCGTCAAGGCAATGCGGCGACGCCTTGATTTGGACAAGTCAGTCACGGTCACATAACCCGGAACGGCCATAGGGCACATCAGGCCACCAAGGCCTCAGTCCATATCACTTGACACGAGGCCCAGATGTTTCCTCAACTTCTCGGCATACCCAGTGAAACACCGCTCTTCCGGCAAAGACTTCAGTATCTTGAAGAGGTGTCCGCACCCGCATTCCTTGAGCAAGTGTACAAGCTCCCTGTCAAACTGGATATCGGTCAACAAGAAGGTGTGAATCTTGTCGAGCCCGAGGGCCTTCTTGTCTCGTCGGGCCAGGCTCAACTTCTTGTGCAGTGCGTCGCCCTCTGGGGTACCATCCATCGTCAAGAAGAGAAAGGTCTCTATCAGTATGGCGTCATCAACGCGGTGAGCGACCAGATAGCCAAGCTTGTGCCGCCAGAAGTTGTACTCCACTAAGTACTTGTCCTTCTGTCCGCGCATTGGGGTAAGCACCGGTTCTCTGAGTGACTGCCAGAGGTGGTCGTGAAGTAGCCACTCACCGTTCTTGATGAACCTGGCGCGAGCTTCTCGCCGGTATAGATTCTCCAAGGCATGACTCTGCACAAACACAGGGCACTCTCTCTCCTTCTTCAGGCCCATGACTGAGCCCGGCCAGCTGACCCATTCAATCCCGCGCGGGCCCAACGGCTGACCACAGCGGTATGCCGGACGCCGCCTTTGCTCCTTAATGAAGTGCCGAATCTCGGGCTCTGCAGAAGACAAGAGAAAGGTAATGAACCACTTGTTATTGGCATCCCTGCCGTAGCGGATGCTCATGTAGTACAGGCACTCATCAATTCTTCCGTACTTGAGCAAGACCTCGTCAAACACCCTGTGCAGTTCCATCACCGCATCAACGCAGGTCTCAATTGCATCCAGTAACTCAAGGCGCGCTCTTGTCTTGTCGTAGCGGCGTTGAAGCGACGCTTTGGTGCTGATAACACTGGACACAATGTCCATGAGCGGTTTGACGTAGGAAAAGAAGTCCCTGATGAGGAATCGCTTGCCAAGTATGGGGCAGTCAAACGTCGCCTTACGCAAAGCCTTGCGAAGATCTCGTAGAATCACCGTTTTCCGCTTCGATTCCTCTTCGCCGTCTCCAAGCTCCACTTTGACACCTGGCGAGTAGATGTGCCGCAGCCGGTTGCCTAGTGTAGTTTGACTGAGGTCTTCCCAGATGCCGAGCATCATCCCTATCTCGCGCACCCGGGCCTCCCGTTCGTGAGACAGCCGCTTCTTCTTGCTTCGCAGTCTCTGCTTCTTGCGGGGTTTGCTGCTCATGCCAAGTAGCCCACCATGCTATAGGTATCTAGGTTGGCCAAGACACCCAACTCATCGCTGCCCACGACTCGCGCGACCGGCCGGTCAGTAGCGATCACGTAGGCGCCGGGTTTGTCGGGTATGGTCTTGAAGTCCAGTTGCTCGATGAGCTGCCCGTAGGTCCAGTCGTAGTTGGTCACGGTCCGCTCTAGTCCAGTTGGCGTTATACCCGTGTTCGTTCTTGCGCGTGAAGAGCGCTCGCTTCCAATGCGCTTCACGTTCAAGAATGAGATCCTTGGGGGTAGCCTTGGCCATGTACTCCAGAACCGATAGGCGGAAGTTCTTAAGAGCGTACGTCTGGCCCTTCTGCTTGATCAGCTTGACCAGTTCGTCATTCCAGCCGTGACCGGTGCCGATGTAGCAGGCCCATCTTGACCAGAACCCTGCCTGCGCGTAGGCAGACCCTACGTACTTCTTGCCGTTTGAAGTATCCACGATCAGGTAGATGCCCTTCACGCTGCTCAATGCCGCCTTCCAGTCCTTGCGTTGCCTCTTGAAGATGCCCGCGAGGGCGCTGAAGTCGTGGTTGATGTTCTCCAGGCCCGGAAAGCTCTCGCCTGCGTACGGCTCTGGGAGCATCTCTGCAACCGTCATCTGATCATAGTAGGTGTCCAGCTTGAATGCCCTGCCCCGCATGCCCTGGTAACGATGAAAAGAGACGATCAGCCGGCCCACATACTTGTTGAAGTCCTTTACCAGTGCGAGTTCATAGCGCTTGGCGTGGCGCTTCACCACCTCCCATACCCCGCCAAAGAGCCAAGCATCCGCCTTGGGATAGAACTCCATGAAGGACAGTACTCGGGGCCGATTCCACTCGTTCTTCTTGCCGCGGTATTCGTTCCAGCCCTTCCAGTTGGCAGGATCCATGACGTATTCGTCAAGCGGATGGGTACCGTCCTCGGCTTGGGAGGCGAGGTGCAGTTTGTATTCAGTGGGGGCCGTGATGCAGAGAATGTCATCAAGCGCTATAGTCATGCGTAGCCTCCGAGAGCACGAGAATAGGCTCCTTGACCGTAGGCGTCAAGAAGTTCGCGGAGTCAACCCTTCTCGTCTTGCGTCGCATCCAGTTCCGCCAGCTCTGCCTCCGCCTCCGCCTCCGCCATATCCCCCTCCCAGACCCGCCGAACATCCTGGTGCGCCGCCAGCGACGAGGTCGCCCAGTCGTACCCGGCCGTCCAGTAGTGCATCGCCTGGTACAACCACAGGAGCTTGTACTTGAGGCTGTAGTGGAGGATCCAGTAGAGCTGCAGGATCGAGAGCATGAAGGCCTCCGTGCTAAGTGTTGCGTCGGACGCTGCCTACAATCAGTCTACGAGCAGGGGTGTTTTTGCCTCCGCGGCCGAACCGCGTTAAGCCGTTGCACTTCAAGCTCTTAACCCTCGCTTGCGGCCTGATTCCTGGCCTTACAGGCGCTTTTCGGGGTCGAAAACTGCCCGTAAGCGGCTTCGGCTTCACTCACTGTTCGCCGTGACTTCCGGGGTCAGTTACCGTCATAGCTCGCGCTTGCCCCGGCACTTCCGGCGACAGGATCCGTTATTGCTGGCCGGTCGCTCACGCCAGCTTCGCCAACCGGTACTCCAGCGCCGCCACTTTCGGCCCGAAGCGCTCCTTCACCGGCGCGATTACTGACTTGCCCTTCAGCACCAGCAATTCGGCTTCGCCGTCCAGGTCGTCCGAGGTCCCAAACCAACGGGGACGGGCTGCGTCGGGCCCCGCCACACAGGCACAGAGAAGAGCTGTCTTCTTGATTGTGAGCCGCCGGCTGAGGGCTGGGCATTCCGGTGACACCCACCGTTATTGGCTTCTGTCCGGAGGAGCCCCGGAGCCTGGCTTCGCGCTAGAGGGTGAAGTCCAGTATTCCGTTGATGCAGGCGTTGACGAAGCGACCTGCCTTGCCGGGCAGGCTGCTGATGGCCACGTCGTCGGCCTTGTCGGCCTTGACTGCCGCCTCGCGGAGCACCGGCCCGTACTTCTTGAGGTCCTCGGGAAGCAGGTCTTCCCAGCCCTCGACCAGCTGCTGGATCTTCTCGAGTTCGTCGGCGTCCAGCCACATCCCCTTGCAGGACGTGCAGCGGTCGAGAATGATGCCGGTGTCGCCGCCGTAGTTCAGCGCGTCGGTGGTTCCCTCGCACTTGGGGCAGGCAAGATCCCGGTCGACGGTCTCGAGCTTGACGCCCTTGATCCCCGCCGCCGCGGCGATGGCCCGACGGGTGTCCTCGTCGAACTTCACCTCGCGGAGCTTGACGATCTTGCCGAGTTCGTCGCTGTCCAGCCATTCGCCCTGGCAGCTCTTGCAGGTTTCTACCTTCACGCCTTCGTAGTCCACGGTCGTCAGCTCGTTGCTGCAGGCAGGACAATTCATATTCGGCCCCTTCCGGCAAAAGTGCCTCGGAGACGCGACGTCTCGCCGTTTTCAGCGAACGAGAAGCCCCCGAAGCGGCTCGAACACAAGGCTACTGCCCCGCGGTGAGCGTGTCAACCCGGACTTGGCGCATGGGTGGAGAAGACCGTCCTTCGTCTTTCGTCTTTCGGCAGTCCTGACCGCCCCCTCTCGCCGTACACGCACCCGTACCTGTACACGTACCCGGAAGCTATGAAGCCCTCGCTGCCGCTCCGAACGCGATAGCGATACCCCGTCTTCGCCAGGGCTACGCCGGGCAGGCGATAACGATATCGAGGTTGTTCCCCGGCCCCCGGCCCCCGACCCCTGCCTCCGCGGTCGAACCGCGTTAAGCCGTTGCACTTCAAGCTCTTAACCCTCGCTTGCGGCCTGATTCCTGGCCTTACAGGCGCTTTTCGGGGTCGAAAACTGCCCGTAAGCGGCTTCGGCTTCACTCACTGTTCGCCGTGACTTCCGGGGTCAGTTACCGTCATAGCTCGCGCTTGCCCCGGCACTTCCGGCGACAGGATCCGTTATTGCTGGCCGGTCGCTCACGCCAGCTTCGCCAACCGGTACTCCAGCGCCGCCGCTTTCGGCCCGAAGCGCTCCTTCACCGGCGCGATTACTGACTTGCCCTTCAGCACCAGCAATTCGGCTTCGCCGTCCAGGTCGTCCGAGGTCCCAAAGCAACGGGGACGGGCTGCGTCAGACCCCTCCACAGAGGCACAGAGAAGAGCTGTCTTCTTGATTGTGAGCCGCCGGCTGAGGGCTGGGGCTGGGGAAAACCACCAGGTGTGACACAGCCCACTACCTGCTTGGCCCGGGTTGCCCGGCATATCCTGCTTGACGCAAGCGATTTCCGATTTCGGTGCGATTGGCGCGAGGCTTGCTCTGTATGACTCGCGGAAGACGCGAAAGGAGTTCGAGAATGAGATGCCCCGCCTGCCAGAGAGCTTCGCTGCACAAGACCAGAACCGAGGACGCCCCGCTGCGGCTGACCTGCAGCCATTGCGGCGGCCACTGGGTCAATGCCGATGAGTACTGGAAGTGGCTCGAGGCCCACGGTCCGAACCTGCCCGAGCGGCGACCGCAAGAGGCCGAGTCGCTGCCGGTGGAGGACTCGGCCCGCGCCATGATCTGCGCCGAGTGCGGCCACATCCTCACCAGGTGTCGCGTGGGCGGCGAGATCAGGTTCCACCTCGATCGCTGCGCGACCTGCGGCGGGATGTGGTTCGACCGCAACGAGTGGGAAGTCCTCCGGGAGCGCAATCTGCACGACGACGCGCACTTCGTCTTCAGCGCCGCGTGGCAGCACGCGCTGGGCGAAGAGGAACGCCGCCAGGCCTACCTGCGGCGGATCATCTCGATCCTCGGCCACGAGGACTTCGAGAAGGTCTGCGAGTTCAAGAAGTGGGCCCTGGCCCACCCCGAACGCGGAACCATAGAGGGCTACTTCTCCAGCGACGACGTGCAGGCTTCGCCCGTGTCGGTGAGCCGACTGCACCGGGACATCAGGGATCGGGGGTGATGAATACCCACGTCAAGGGTCAAGCGTGCCCGGTGCAACGTTGAGCCACGCGCTGGAGGACTCCGGGGACAATGAGAACGAACTCGCAGTACTCACCACTGAACACCGACCCCCAGGGTCCGGGGTGGTCGGTTAATGCACTCGTGGGGCTGGTCATTGCGACAGCTCATTTCGGAGTGATCTTCTGGCTGACCTTCGTCGCTCGGATCTTCTATTACTATGGCATCGAGAAATGGCACTGGACCCCGGTGGGGATAGCAGGCTACCTGCTCTTCATGGGCTGGCGCGACATCAAGGTTGACCACAAGCAGGGCGAACTGCTGGTGATTCTGGGCTCGTTGCTCATGGCAGCTTCGGTCGTCATCTCCCTCTCGCAGTACTTCTGGGCGTGGTGAAGGCAGCAACCGTTCGTGGAGGAAGCACCCATCAGCGAGAACCCCTGGCAGGTACCTGCCGCACTACTTCCAGCGTTCTCCGGCGGATTGAGGGCGGGGAGGATCGGAGTTTGCGCGGCGGCAATACCGGTGAGTGCGGGGCCTGACGGGGACGGGCTGTCTTGGGGCCGGCTCCCCCTCCTCTTCTGGCTTGCTGAGGCTGGCTGGTAGGCTGGCTGGTCGGACCGCGGAATCTCCGTCATAGAGGGGAATAGCCCGTGAATTCCCGGGTTGCTGCTGATGCAATCACCCCTTGCGGCCGGATTGTGGCACTGAAAACCGCACGAAGGCTTTTCGACAGTCTGACTATTTGCGACATCATCGTAAAATGGTCTTGACTCTTTTACGACACTACTCATAATAGTCACATAATGAAGACGCTGAAAAGGCTATACGACAGCTTCCTGGCCGAGCACCTTGCTGCGCTCCGGCAGATGGCCTTTGTCTCCGGACCACGGCAGGTCGGGAAAACCACTACCTGTGGAAAACAGGCCGGGGTTCGTCTGAACTGGGACAATCCCGATGACCGCAGGATCATTCTTGCCGGACCGGCGGCGCTGGCCGAACGTGCCGGGATCGGAAGATTGCGTGGCCGGGAACCGATCCTGCTGCTTGACGAGCTTCACAAGTATCCGCGATGGAAGAGCCTCCTCAAGGGCTTCTTCGATACCTATGAAGAGCAGGTGAAGGTCATTGTTACCGGCAGCAGTCGGCTGGACGTGTACCGGCGCGGCGGCGACAGCATGATGGGCCGATACTTCATCTATCGCATGCATCCCTTTTCCGTTGCGGAAACAGGTCGACAGGACCTGCCCGATTGTGAGAGAATACTCCGCGACCCTGCAAAGCCGTCAGAAAGGGAATTCCAGGCACTGTGGCGCCATGGCGGGTACCCGGAACCCTTTGCCCGGCGCGACGCCCGGTTCTCTCAACGCTGGAAGGGGCATCGCTACCAGCAGCTGCTGCGTGAGGACATCCGTGACACGGGGGGCATTCAACACCTGGATCAGCTCGAGATGCTTGTCGCTCTGCTGGCTTCGCGCTCAGCTCACCAGCTGATCTACAGCAGCCTGGCCACTGAAATCAGAGTCTCCGTCGATACCATCAGGCGATGGGTCACGACGCTATGCAGTTTCCACTACGGCTTCCTGGTGAAGCCCTGGTTCCGGAACGTGTCCCGGGCACTTCGCAAGGAGCCCAAGTGGTTCCTGCGGGATTGGTCCGCGATCGAAGATCCCGGAGCCCGGGCCGAGACCTTCATTGCCTGTCACCTGCTCAAGGCGGTTGAAGGCTGGACCGACCTGGGTCTGGGCCGCTTCGACCTGCACTACCTGCGCGACAAGCAGAAGCGCGAGGTCGACTTCCTGGTGGTTCGCGACGGTGATCCCTGGTTCCTGGTCGAAGGCAAGAAGAACGAGCCGAAGGTTTCGAAGGAACTCGGATATTTCCAGAAGCAGACCAAGGCACCGCATGCATTTCACGTAGTCCTGGACGACAAGTACGTTGACGCCGATTGCTTCTCGCGCAATGACCCCGTGTCGGTGCCGGCCAGAACGCTGCTGTCGCAACTGCTGTAGCAGGCCCGGCCCAGGGCGCACGGCTGACGGAAGATCTCGGGATTCGACCTGAATATCCAACAGCCCAACACGGAATACCCAACCGACCAGCTGAAAAGCCTTACATATTTGGGGGCCTTGGAGAACGGAAGAGGGGTGGTTTTTTGGCTCTCCAAAGGCTTCAGGCGGCTGGACGAAAGCGATGAAGCATACAGCCGGTTGGCGGCCTTGACTTCCACTTCGTTCATTCTTTTGCACGCGCAAAAGAACGAACCAAGAAAACGCGCCCCGCGACAATCCGTCCCTGCGGGATGCCCTCCGAGCCCGGCCGATTCGGGGGCCCTGCGGAACTCGGCCCGGCTGCGCCGGGCCTCAGACAGTCCTCGGGCAACCGCCTCCCCGAATAGGCCTGACTCTCCGGCGGATTGAGGGCGGGGAGGATCGGAGTTTGCGCGGCGGCAATACCGGGGCGTAACGGGGACAGGCTGTGTTGGGGCCGCGAACAGAAGGACGACGAGAGTCCTTGGAGCCGCACTTCTCGCCCAGAACCGGGCCCGTAAGGGGCGTTGCACAGAGTACAACCGGGGAATCCGTTGTTCCTCGGGCGCTCACGCGGATAATCCCTGGTGCGACCCGGTTTGCTATCACGCATTCAGAATTGACGCATCTCGCTCCGCTGGCTATTGTTCACCGGGAGAATGGAGGGTGCCGGTATGGCAGGGAAGTGTCCGAAGTGCGGCTGCGGGCTTGAGCAGGACCTTGAAACGGGCGAACTCTTCTGCGCTGAGTGCGGAGAGGTCTTTGCTCCATCGGTTTCCGATGAGACCGTTCCTCAGGGGCCACCGCCCCGCCCAGAAGCTGCGACCACGCCTATGGCCCGCCGACAGATCGATGCGGGGGATGCCCCTGCACCCGCCCCTGATGCGTTGACCCAGGCCCTGACACCCAGTCAGGTCGCGGCAAGTTCAGTCTCAGGTGAGCAGGACCGCACGCATCAGGTGTTTGCCGGCTACCAGATCCAGTCCGAGCTTGGTCGCGGGGGCATGGGCGTCGTCTACAAGGCGTTCGACCCCAAGCTGAAACGCACCGTTGCGCTCAAGGTCCTGCTCTCGGCGGAACACGCTTCAGAAGAGGAAATCCAGAGGTTCTTCCGGGAAGCCGAGTCGGCGGCCAAGCTGCAGCACCCGAATATCGTCCCCATCCACGACCTCGAAGTGCACGAAGGCAAGCATTACTACACGATGGACTACATTGAGGGCGAGCCGCTCGACGAGGTAGCCAAGCAGAAGAAGTTGGACGTCCGCGGCATCTGCGAACTCATGGAAAAAGTTGCCCAAGGCCTCCAGGTCGCACACGCTCAAGGCATCATCCACCGCGACCTCAAGCCGGCCAACATCATTGTAGCCCCGGATGGCGAGCCGAAGATTACGGACTTCGGTCTAGCCAAGGTCATCACCGCTGGCGAGGAGGAACTCACTCAGGCCGGCCTGACCGGAAGCGGCGTCGCCATGGGCACACCGTTCTACGAAGCGCCGGAACAGGCCGCTGGGCTCAGCAAGCAGGTGGACGCCCGTTCTGATGTCTATGCGCTTGGATGCATCCTGTACGAGATGCTTACGGGCATCCCGCCGTTTGTCGCCGCGTCGGCCATGGAGATCCTGCGCATGCAGGTCGAAGAGGATCCCGTCCCGCCCAACAAGCGTGGCGCACGGGTTTCCCCCGACATCGAGACCATTTGCCTCAAGTGCCTCGAGAAAGAACCGGAGCGCCGCTACCAGTCAGCAGGTGAGCTGGCCGTCGACCTGCGCAGGTACTTGGATGGCGAACCGATCACCGCACGGCGAGCCAGCCTGGTCTACATCACCAAGAAGAAGCTCCTGAGACACAAGGCGATCGCAGGGGTCATCTCGGTGGCCGCGGCGCTGCTGATTGGCGCAACGGTGTGGTACGTGCTGGACCTGCAGGCCCAGAAGGCCTTCGCCGAGCAGAAGCGAGTTGAAGCAGAGAACTCCAAGAAAGAGGCTGATGCCCAACGCAAGCAGGCAGAAGGCAGGAGGCTGGAGGCCGAAGCCGAACGCAGACGTGCCGACAAGGAGAAGCAAGAGGCCCAGCGTGGACAGTATCAGACCGGCCTCGCACTGGCGCAGAGCGCCATTTCTGAGGGCAATACCGCGAAGGCCGACTTCGCACTCCTGTCTTGTCCGCCACCTCTGCTCAACTGGGAGTGGGGACATTTCCGTCGCAGGACCAACCAGGAGATCAAGGTATTGGGCAGGGCCGACAAGGATTACTCTTGGTCACAGGTGGCGTTCGGTCCAGCTGGAAAGCGCGTTGCCGCATGGAACAACAGCAATGTCTACGTATGGGACGTGGCTACCGGCAAACAGCGCGCGAAGTTCAAGCCGCAGGGGTACAATCCAGTCTTCCTGTCCTTCAGTGCAAATGGTGACCGCCTTATTGCCGCCGGATCTACTTGGACCTGTTGTGACGCGCGAACGGGACGCTTGCTGCGCAAATCTCCCCGCATCGGGCGATGTTGTTTCAACCCACCGAAGACCGTGATTGCAGGTTGGTTCAGAGACAAGACTATCAGAGGATGGGACATCGAGACAGGAAAGGAGTGCTTCTCGTTCTCAGCCCCGGCCGCATACAAGGGAGGCCATCAGGCACTCAGCCCGGATGGCAAGACGCTGGCCCTGATGATGAAAACAGAGATCGGCTTCTGGAGTACCCGGACGGGCAAGCAGTTGGGTGTCAAGATTGGGGTTTCTAACAGGACCTCGTGCATTGCCTACAGCCATGATGGAACGCGGATGGCCATAGGCACAACTGCGGGAGAAATCCGCATTGCGAATCCGCGCGATGGGACACTCCTGGCCAAACACGGTGTTGGCGGACGCCTCTTCAGGCTCGCCTTCTCAAGGGATGGACGATACCTCGCCGCCATGCAAGGTAGCCGCGACACTGGCGTGTTTGACGTAGCCAGCGGCAAGAGGATCCTGGCCCTCGGGAAGGCGTACGAACTGCCAGCTTTCGGTCCGGACAACAACACTATTGTAAGCTGGTATGACAATGTGATCTCGATCTGGGACTTGCGGGAAGGCCGGCGCCGACTTCGGCTCATGGGACATGGCCAGCAGATTACGGACGTCGCGCTTGACCCGAGCGGACAGCGGCTCGTGTCTTCCGACTACAGCGACTTCCGTCTGTGGATGACTGCCCATGGTCGTGATGGCAGGCGCCTCGCAGCCGTGGACAGCTTGTCATATCACGTGGCGTTTGGACCGAATGGCAAGCGGATTGTTGCTGCATGTGAGGGTACGCGCAAGAGCGGCGGCGATGGCCCCGTGAAACTCATCGATCCCCAGTCTGGTCGGAGTCTGCGGGAACTGAGGGGCCACAAGGGAAGCGTATTGTCCAGCATGTTCATGCCGGATGGGAAACAGGTAGTTTCGGGCGGAAGAGACGGAACCATCAGGATCTGGAATGCGAAGACGGGCAAGCAGACGTCGCTCCTGAAGGAGAGCGGCCCGGCACCTGGCATTAGCGCGCTGGCCATCAGCCCGGACGGCTCGATGCTGGCCTCTGCAAAGGAGCACATTACCCTGTGGGACGCCAGAAGCGGGGTGCGAAGGATGGTGTTGAGGACGCCCTTCCCACCAGTGAACTCGCTGCAGTTCAGCCCGGACGGCAGGCTTCTCGCTTCAGGTCTCAAGGCAGGCAGGCTCGCGCGAGTGGAAGTGTGGGATGTCACCACTGGCAGATTGACGAAGACCCTCAGGGGGGAAGGCGATATCGGACTGCTCTTCAGCCCTGACGGTGCCGCACTGACAGCGGTTGGGAGGCAAGGCATCCGCAGGTGGGATCTCAGAACCGGGCGTGAGCTTCTCTGCAAACTGGATGTCGGACGTGGCTGGATCAGCTCGGTTGCGCAAACGCCGGACGGAACCCGTCTGGCCGTGGGTATGCCAAGCGGAGCGATTCGAATTCTGGACTCCAACACGGGGGCAGAACTGCTGACACTCCTCGGCCATGAGAGATCGGTGGCCGCATTGGCGTTCAGCCCCGACGGACGAACGCTCCTGTCTTCCTCAAGAGACGAGACGGCCCGTCTCTGGATGACCGACGACTGGCAGACGTTCGTCCGCCAGATGAAGCACGCTGCCCTGTCCCATCCGCCGGCCACTGCGCAAACGCAGAAGCGCAAGCGACCGGTTCTCTTCGGAAGCAAGCTGTTGATCCCTCAAGCCGGCACGAAACTGGACGAGGAGACAGCCAAGCAAGTCAACGAGCTGCTTACCAGGCTATCCAGCGACGAATATGCCGCTCGAGAATCTGCCACGAGGGCGTTGTATCGAGTCGGGCGCAAGGCTGCGCCTCTGATGGCTGAGGTCGCCGAGGCAGGAGACCCCGAAGTCAGGGCGCGAGTTGAATGGGTATTCCGGACATGGCTGTACGGCGACCCCCAAGTTACGAAATACCCCATCAGCCAGTGCAGGGCCTACTGTTCAGCACAGACGATGTTCAAGCGGACCGACTGGGACGGGGATGGCATCAGGACCTACACGTCAGACTTCAGTGCCCTTCATCATACGGTCTACAAGGGGTACAAGGTGAACCTTATCGACGAGAAGCTTGCCAAGGCACGCGGGCCTGGCGGAACACCCAAGTACGGGTACCTCTTCTACAACATGCGCTCGATAGCCGGCAAGAAGATCGACTGGCAACGCAACTACGGGCTGTGTGCCGTTCCGGCCAAGTACGGCGAGACCGGGACTCACACTCTGATCGTCTGCACCAACGGAACTGTCTTCAGCAAGGACACGGGCGGGAAGCCTGTCTTGGACTATCCAAGAGACCCAAGTCCGGAGGGGTGGCTTATTGCGGAGTAGTCTTGGGCGCTCTGAGGCGTGTATTTCGGAAGGAACTACCGCCCTATTGTCCAGCCCTTTGCTGTTGGGTTTGCCGGATAGTCCTCAACGAAGCCCGATCTGCCCAAGTCCTTGCAGAAGACCGTGCCATTCGAGCAGATGATGAAGGTCCTCTTGCCGCCGTCTCCGTACTTGGCCGGGGTCGCGCAAAGCGCGTAGTCCCGCTGCCAATCGATCGGCTTGCCCACAATCGTCTTCATCTCCTTGAAGAGGTATTTGGGATTCCGCGCGGGTCCGCGCGGGGTCCGCGCGGGGACGGACCGTGGGTTCTGAGCCCTAGCGGGCCATAGTCGCCACTCTCCCCATTTGCACTTCGTGAACAACCCCCTTCCCTTCGACTGAGCTCAGGACAGGCGAGGCCCGTTTTCCCCCCGAAAACGCGTTCCAAGCACTACGGCTGCCGGCGCCCTCTTGCCTCGGGAATCCACTCCGCGGATAATCAGTCGCCGGAGAACAGCCCCATGAAGACCATCAGGTTCCCCTGCCCTCACTGCGGCCACGTGCGCGATGTCTCTGCTTCGGATCCGGGCAAGAGCTTCGAGTGCACCGCTTGCGCGAAGTCGTTCGTCTTTCAGCCGCCTCCCGGCGCGCTGGTCGAACCGCCGATACCGCCCACCCCCTCCCCCGCCAGACGCCAGGGCTGGAAGTTCTGGTTCTGCGGCGGGTGCGGGCTGCTGGCGCTGGGCGGGGCGGTGGCCATCACGGTATGGATCGTACAGTTGCGTAACGCAAGCCTGGCGGCGGTTACCGGCAGCTGGACCGCAACGTTCGACGTGGACGGCAAGGCGCACAGCGAGATATGGGTGATCAACGACAACAGGCGCTATCGATTCATTCGCATCACTCCCACCAAGGACGGCCAGCAACACATGAACATCGAGACCGGCACCTGGGAACTGGACAGCACGGCTCACATCGAAGGCCGCATCTACAGCGTGGGCCTGAAACTCACGCCGGATCAGCCCACCCCCACCGCTACAACCTGGAAGGACTTTCACATTCTGAGATCCGGCAAGCTCTGCGAAATGGACGACGGGGAGATCGTCAAGGAGTACCGGAGACTGAAGCCGGAGCGCAGGAAGTAGGCGGGGGCGAGTCGTCCTCAGGCGTTAAACGACAACTTCAACTGCGGGCGGTTGCGCCCTTAACCCCTGTTTCGTTCATTTCTTTCGCCGCCCAAAGAAACGAACCAAAGAAAGCCGCCCCAACTGTATTGGTCGACCCTATGGATGATCAACATCTGGGTCGACTGCCCTCGAGAACCGTCCGTCTTGCGGTCGCTGCGGAACTCCGCCTCTCGCTATCGCTCGAGAACGTCGAATAGTCCTCGCTCTTTTTCCGCAAGCCGGACGAACCTCTCAGCAATACAGAGGGGGAGGGGGAACGAAGGGCAGGCGACGGACAACCCGGGGACAGTTTGCAGTTATTGCGCGGGCGGGAGTTCCGTAACGGTTTCCGCTATTGCCGGTAGCTGCTACTCACGTCTACTGCGCCTTCTGGCGCTTCTGCTTCTGCTGCATCTGTCGACCGAGCTTGTACGCCTTCATCAGCTCTTCGACGCTGAGGAGCCTGCCGGGAATGGTCGTGGTTGCTCCATTCACAGTTACGGTAATGTGGGTGACTTGCTTCATGCTGGTTCCCGGGGGCAGGAAGATCAGGACCTCAAGGCGCCGGGCGCCCTTCTCCACGCGGATTTTGCCGCCGTACTTGGTCGTCCACTTCTCGGGGTTCTTCTTCGCCGTAGACAGCACGCTGTTCGACGGCATGGCGGAGGCCACGAGCTGTTCGCCGTTGTAGAGCTTCGCCGACGCGGGGTCGATCTCCACCAGACCGGTCCCCGCTGAGTTGTCAACCACCAGCTGCTGCAGGGCGAAGGGCTTTGAGAAGAAGGTGCGCATCTGCTTGCCGTAAGACGCGCGAGCGTCGTGCGAGCTCGAGGCGATCATGCAGCCGGACAACCTGACATTACCCATCCAGGTCGGATAGACGGACAGCCCCACCTGGCGCAGCTGGTAGTCACGCGCCAGGTCATCGAGCGACTTGCCCTGGGCGGAGAGCAGCCTGGTGTACTCGTCCTTCTCCGTTGCGCCGCCGAGCACCAGCTTCTGAAAAGCAAGATCTTCTATCTTATACATGATCCGCTTGCCAGCCTCGAGGTTCACGCCCTCCTTGATTTTCTCGACCTTCAGGTGGAAAACCTAAGTTCCGCAGAGAGGCGTTCGCAGAACGTCGCTACTCTCTTTTCTTCTTCTTTGACGTATTGTCCCTGGCATCCGTAACCAGCAGTTGCCCCTCTCCCGGGGAGAGGCTCAGAGACGCGCTCAGATAGCCTTCCTTATCGACCGGCTTCACTTTCAGGTCCTTGCCGCTGAATACATTCTGGGCGCTGGTCCATACCCATCGTTCGGCCCACAGCAGCAGCGTGGCAGAGGCGGGATTTCTGGTGTCCTTATTGATTGCGTAAACATACTTCTTTTCTCCAACACGGAGGCTGACAGCGTCAACAGCCGGATTAGGGCACCGGATATCCAACCCGCCATGCACGAGTGACTTGAACAGGCTCCCATGTCTGAAGACCAGGGCAGCCACCTCCGCGGCAGCTGCGTACTTGCCATCGGTGGGTTTCAAGGTCTTTTCATCGACAAAACATTGCCAACCGTTGTTGTTCTGCAAGCCCCAGAAAAACATTCCGCCGGTCCTATATGCCAGTGCCATGTGCATCATGCACTTGATCTGCGCCGGCGTGGGGTTCTGATACTCCGCCTCATGATCCTTCTTGCCGAAGCTTGGCAGAACGATCCAGTATGGAGTAGCTCCCTTCTGCGCAATAGAGAGGACAGAAGACATCGCCAGGAGTCCCTTGGCAGACTGTTTGTGCAGAATACCATAGTAATTTCTGCTGATTCCGTACCAGCGGAAATAGGTAAGGCTTTTCAGCGTCGCGGAGCCGACGCTGAAAGCCCTGTTGGACTGAGCGCGGGTGCGAGGATGCGGGTATGGTCGGTGTTTATGATGGGCTTGTGTACCTGGATGTGTGGCGGAG
>Ga0272442_10000632_pt1 | contig 55412 bp, 80 predicted proteins | sample SSMForm2O_FD_200262 | JGI IMG/M metagenome (GOLD analysis project Ga0272442, IMG submission 200262) | Marine sediment archaeal communities from Little Sippewissett salt marsh, Falmouth, MA, United States - SSM-Form-2O | ecosystem: Environmental > Aquatic > Marine > Wetlands > Sediment ... | reverse complement strand
GTCGATAGTCGCCGTCGCACGATCAATCCCACGCCATACCTTGCTCGGAGTCCACGGAGGGTTGACGTAGCCCTCATCCCAGACGTCCTGCGGCGTGATGTAGCAGCGCCGCGCCTTGGCTGCGGACACCGGAGCAGAGGTGGCGCCGTCGCTCGTTCGGTACGGCACGGCGCGGTAGTCGCCGTTCGCTTCGAATGAGACCGCATCGACTGGTCCAGACGGGTCGGCGTAGAGGTAGCGGAAGGCGTTGACGACCAGGGGCGGACGCGTCGTTGGATAGGAGATCTCGACCCACGAGCCGCCTCCGTTGTCGCGCTCCACCTTCCAGGCGTCGTAGCCGGCGGTGAGGAGCGCGTCGAGCGCCGTGCTGTCTACCTCCCACTTCAGATCGACGATGGCCACGAGCTGCCTCCCCTAACCGGCGTCAGCGCCCGTTGCGCGTCGCCCTCTTGCACAGCCTCTTGAGAGCACGTACCGAGGCGTCGTGTTTCTGCGCTTCCGAATTGGCGTACTCGATGCAGACCGAATCCCACCGCTCCTCGGGGTCCTCGATCGTGAACCTGTACTCCGTGATCCTTCCACGCTTCATTTCCTCGGCCTTCACGATCCGAAAGCCGTTCATGTGGGCGAAGGCCGCGAGGGCCAAGTCACCCGTGTCTCTGTACGCCGCATGACGCGGCTCAGGTGTACCTCCCATGACCGCCCCCGATTACTCGGAGTCGGCCGGTCGCGTCGACCGCCTCTTCGTCGACTTCTTCGAGCCACCCTTCTTCGGCTTGGGGGCCTTCTTCGGAGCCTTCTTCGGAGCCTTCGGCGCGGCCGGCTTCGCGGCCGGCTTCTCCTCGACCTGCTCCTCCTCCTCGGGAGGCGCGGTCGGCTTCCGCCCCGTGTTGTTCCTGGTCGGATCGGACTGCGGCCCCGAGGCGGCGGCGGGCAACCTGTCGGTCACGCGCTTCCGCACCGCAGCCTGCTCGTCGATGCGCGGACCCTGGCCGCTCGTCCGCAGCACCTTCGCGCGCACGGCCGGAAGGCCCTCGCTGGCGCGGCCCTCCATCTCAAGCTGGATGTGCTCCTTGAGGTGGTCGAGATCGTCGAACTCGAGGACCTCGAACTGCGCGAACTGCGACAGCTCCTCGACCTCCTTCTGGCTCTTGACGATCCGCCACGCGGACGGGTTCAGCGGAGTCCCTGACGTGTACTTCGTCCGCGTCGCGGCCGAGGTGTACGACCGCATCTTGAATCCGCGGCGCTTGTCGATTGGCTGTAGTCTGACTGCGATCATTTCTCTCCTCCTTCGCTTCTGCCCCGAGCAGTTCAGCGGCGACCCCCACGCCTGGATGTGGGGGGTGCATCTGGGGCGGAGGGCCGCCGCTTCCCCGCGTTTCTATCCTGCGCGCCTGCTACTTGCAGACCGCGACGAACTCGAACGTGGTGCCGCTCATGTTGGCGACGACGGACTCCGCGTCGGTGCTGTTGTCGTAGACGAACAGCTTGTCGTTCGCGTAGTCGTAGCTCGGCACGTACACGCCGGCCCTCACGGGCACGACGTACAGGCACTCGACCTGCTCGGCCCCGCGCACGAGCTTGTCGGTCGCGGCCGCGTGAGCGGTCTTGATGGCCTCCTGCAGCGAGGCGTTGAAGTTGGGAGTGCCGCCCGCGACGTAGGCGCCGTCGCCCGCGCAGCTGATCAGCAGCTCCTGCCCACCGTCGCGCGTCTCGCGCACGGCCTGGATGGTCATGGTTCCGAGGCTCATCTCATCTCCTCCGTTCGGCGGTACTTCCGCCGTTCTCTCGTTTCAGTCACTCAGCGTGGTCCTGGTGGCTCGCGCCTCCCACGCTCCGCTGCGGCCGAGGCTACTGGGTCTTGACGCCCGTGACCTTGACGACCGCGTCCTCCCACTTGTACTGGAAGCCCGCGCGCAGCGACATGACCATGATCCACTCGCCCGTGGTGATGTCGCGGTCCGTCTCGACTTTCATCTTGCGCCAGAACCCCCAGATCGCGTCCTTCGGGTCCATGAGCAGGATGACCGTCTCGTCGTTGCCGATGCCGAGGTCGTCGGGGAAGACCGGCACGGGCAGGATGGCGCGGTTGCCGTACTTGTCCGGCGAGTCGTCCTCGACCTTCTTGTCGCCCAGCGCCGTCGCGCGGTCGGCGAGGTAGTCGTGATAGTCGATGCACGCGTCCTCGGAGGTCAGGAACCGCTGCATCCGGCGCTTGCGGTTGTACTCCGAGGGCATCGCCTTGATGGCGTCCTTGAGCATCGACTTCGCGATCGGCACCGAGCCGCCGGCGACGATGTTGGTGACGGCCGACTTGATCATGCCGTCGAACATGGCGAGCAGCGGATCGGCCGAGGCCGTGTCGCCGTTCGCGAGCAGGTCGTCGAGGTCGAGCGCGGCGTACTCGGCCATCATCTTCATGACGGTCGACTTGAAGTTCCCGCCCTCGATGTTGTCCTCGAGCACCTCGTCGTTCAGGCGGATCTCCGCCTTCATGAGGTGGGTGGTCAGGGTGGTCTGGTCCGTGGTCGGCTTCACGCGGTCGGCCGCGGCCAGCGCGTGTCCGCTCGTGCCGGGACGCAGGACGCGCCCGGTGATGCCGACCTTGTCGAGCAGCTTCGTGTGCGACTTGGTCGTCTGGACGTTGACCAGGCGCATCAGCACGGACTCCTTGATCATGTCGACGACGAACATCTCCGCCTGCTCGGGCTGGAGGTATCCTCCGTCGGCGATGAGGTCCGCGACCTCCATGTCGGCCTTCGCCATGATGGTCTTGTTCGGGGTGGCCATTTCGTTCCTCCGTGGTTGCTGTGTCAGCCCTCGTCTTGCGTCACGCACGCGGCGATGTCCCCGCCGCTGGCGAACGCTCCCTTCGAGGGACCTTCGTTGTCGTTGTCGGACTGCTGCATGCCCTTCGCGGTCACCTCTCCGGTGAGCATCACGCTGGACTGTCCGACGCCCTTCGCGAGTCGTGCCGCCTTCGCCTTCAGCGAGGTGATCTCTCGCCTCGCTTTCTTCAGCTCGGACCTGGCCTTGTTGAGCTCGGCCTCGAGCTTGGCGATCTGCGCGTCCTTCTCGCTCTCGTCTTCCTCCGTTGCCTCTCCCTCGGCCACCACGGGAGGCGCGCCCGTATCACCGATCTGCGCCTTTTGCGCCGGAGGCTTTTCGGGTGCGGCTCCGCTGTCGGATTGGCCGTCGAGCGCCCGCTGGATCGCGATGTCCAAGCTCAGCGTCTCGACCTCGGCACCGGCTTCGTCGAGCCACGAGGAGAGATCGGCCCCTCCTCCTTCGGTGCTGCCGCCGTCAGCGTTATCGCCGTCGCCTTCGTTCCCTCCGGTCTTGTCGGTGTGCGCCTGGCCATCGGCGTCACCGTTCTTGCTTTCCTCCGCGGCCGCGTCCTCCGCGCGCCGCTTGATCTCCGCGAGCGCCGCTCGCTTGATGACCTCCAGGTCACCGCAGCTGAACTTCATGCCCTCGCGGTCGGCGTCGTTGGCCGGCTCGTCCCACTTCGACAGCCCGTAGTCTCCGGGCGTCTCGGGGTACTTCCCGGTGAGCGGGGACGGGTCGCCGCTGCGAGCCTCGATCTGGTCCGTCGTCGGGAGCTTGCACGCTGGCTTCATGGCACCGGCGATCATCTCGACGCGCCGCACGGTACCGCGCAGCGGGCCGGTCGATGTCGCGTCCGGTTTCCCTCCCGCGTGCTGGCTGAAGTGGAGCTTCCACGCTTTCGCGTAGTCGCCCTTGAACTTGTAGCTCGAGTGCGTCCCGAAGCGGTTGCGCGGCGAGCCGGTCAGCTTGGCGAGGTACTCGACGAAGCCGTCCTCGTCGAAGTCCTCGGGGATCGGGTCGTCGTCCTTCTCGCTCTGCACCAGCTTCATGGTCCCGCCGTCGCACTTCGGACACGCCATCTGCGTCGTGCCGTCCTCGGGTTGCGCGACCTTGTACCCGCACGAGTCGCAGACGAGCATCCCGTCGGCCTTGATGACCTGGAACGAACGCTGGCGGTTCGCGCCGGCGCGGACCAGGCTGACGAACTCGGGCTCGATGTCGGTGAGGCGAAAGACCTTCGAGCTGCCCTCGTCACCGGCCTTGTTGATCCTCGTGCGTGCGCTCATCTGGTCCTCCTACTCGACCTGCTCGCGGATCGCTGTGCCGCCGATGCTGAACGCACCGATCTCGTGGTCCTGCACGGCCTTCCACAGCCCGTCGTCGGCGACGCGGACGCCGAGCATCCACGTTCCCTTGACGATGTTGTACTCGTTCTCGCCCTCACCGATCTTGAAGTCGCACGGCGCGAGGTAGCTTTCGAGCACTCGCACCTTCTCCTTCCCGAGGGCCTTCCAAGAGTGGCTCAGGTCGACCGCGCCGTGGTATTCCATCCACGCGTGCGCGGCCTTCCGCACATCCTCGGCCGAGTAGATGTCGCCCTGGGTATCGGGCTTGAGCGGAGCGCCATCCTTCCCGTCGTTCGGCTCGAGGACCAGGGACATCACGAAGCGTTCCTCGGCACCGTCCTCGGCCTTCTGAACGATCGCTGTCTCGCAGAGCACCTTGAGGCCAGCGGCCATGATGCTCTTGTTGACCCCGTGCACAGCCTCCCACCGCATGATCGACTCCGCGAGGGACTTCGTCGCATCGTCCTCCGTGCGCTCGGTCTCCTTGTCGATCTTGCCGTAGGCGGCGCTGATGCCCGTGTCGATGGTGATCGTGCGGTACTCGGAGAAGTGCTGCGGGTCGTACTGCCGGAAGCGGTACGACGTGCTCGTCTCGTCGACGCCGTAGTCACCGAAGCCGTCGTGGTTCTTGACCCACTGCCGCGCCGAGGCGAGGTCGAAGTGGTCCTTCGAGAAGATGAGCGACTGGATCGCCCACGTGCCGTTCGCGCCGGGGGGAGTCCTCCCGCCTTCGGGCTTCGCTGCCTCGTCGGCCTGGATGACGTAGACGGCCTCGTCCTCGACGGAGTGAATCGAGATCTCGCCTACCTTCTTGACACGCATGCCGGGGTCGGGGTCGAAGGACGCCAGGCCCGGGCCGGTGATGGCTGCGGCTGCCTTGTACAGCGCCGCGAGCAACTGCTCGTCATCGTAGCCGAAGAACGAGATCGGTGCGCCGTCGTCGTTCTCCCGGCTCGAAGTGAAGATGCCGATATCCACGAGTCACCTCCGAGGCGGGTTTTAGAAGCCGTGTTTTTCCTTCGCCGCCTTGATGGCCTGGGCCTGCTCCTCGGCGGTCGCGACGGGGGCCAGGTCACGGCCTCCGCTCCACGCTTCCGAAGCGCCGCTCTTCTCGGCTCCCTCTCCGGCTCCCTCGTCGTCGGAATCGCCGTCCGAGGACTCCTCACCCTCGTCGCCGCTCCCTTCGTCCTCCGAGCCTTCCTCGCCGTCCTCCGGGCCTCCCTTGTCGAGCTTCTCCATCTCGGGGACGACGTCCTCGATCGCGGCCTTCAGCTCCTCGGCCTTGGCCATGACAGCCGCGGCGTCCGAGATGAGGTCCTTCAGCGCCCAATCGCCGTCGAAGGCGGAGGCGAGCTCGTCCTTCGAGAACGACCCGGCCTCGATGGAGGCCTTGAGCTTGCCGTACTTGGCGAGCAGGGTGTCGATGGCCTCCAGCGCGAGCGCCTGGGCGGTCGGCTTGTCGCCCTTGTCGGTCTCCTCGGCCGGCGTCTCGGTCCCTGCGGACTCCAGCGCGGCGATGCGGGCCTCGAGCGCGGAGATCACGTCCTCGGCGGACTTCTCCACGGGCATCTCGACCGCGACGATGCCGTCGCTGTCCGTGACCCCCTGCTGCTTCACCGCGGCGAGGTTCCGCTTGATGAGCGGGAGCAGCTCGATCTTCCCGTCCTCGACGGCCTTCACCGCCTGGTCGTGCCAGGCCTTGAAGTCGGCGAGGGGCATCGCCTTCAGGGTCGTCTCGGTCGAGGAGTCGTCGCCGTCGGACGTCGCGGCCTTGATCGCGGCGTTGAGCTTCTCCAGCTCGGCCTTCTCCTCGGTAGTGGCTTCGCCCGAAGCTACCTTCGCGGCGAGGGTGGTCTGACGCTTCACGGCCTGCAAAAACTGCTTCGTCATTGGGTGTCTCCTTCCGGCACGCCGTAGGTCGCCCGACCCTGTGTCGGCGTGTAGATTCCTCCATCCAGTTCACAGCGCAACGCGCGCCCGAGTTCTGCCTCGATCTTCGCGAGCGAGTAGCCGAGGTCGCCACGGAACACGCGGAACCAACGCGCCATCATGTCGGCACGCCTCTTCAACTCTGCCCCTGTCTGGACCCGCTCCCGGAAGGCCTTGCCCATCTGCCGCTCGTCCTCGTCGAACGAGTTTTTGAGGACCCGCTGGAACATCAGGAATGCCCTCGCCATCTGCTTCTCGGAGAGCATCAGCTCGGCGAAGGGACCTGCTTTTGAGCCACCTAGTGACTTCGGGATTAGCACTTCCATTTCTACAAACGTACCCTCGTTCCGATAGGACTGTCAACTCGGTGTGTTTGCCCTCGCCAAAACCTCGGGATCGACAGGCCATTGAATCCGGTCGAGGTCGACCTCCAAACCGATGCCGCTGAGTGCATCATCGAGTGCTTGGAGATACCCCGAAAACCCTTCCCATCCACGAACGGTTACGCCGTCTCGGAGCATCTCCGAGTAGTCGACCTCGGCGAGGTCTGCGTTGCGCGCAATCGCGTCCGTGATCCGCCTGGCCATTCTCTCGTCTGGGATCTCGTCCCATGTGCCCTCTCCGCTGGTCGTGTCACCGAGCCACCGCAGCGTTGCGACGACCTCCTTGTCCGCGTCGATGACGACCATCTTGCCCTCGTACTTCGGCTTGCTCATAGGAAAGCTCCTCGCACGTATGCGTGATAAAAACCAACGTGCTCGGGGTTCGATTCGTAGAGCTTCCCGAGCGTCGTCTCCTTCCCTGCTGAGAAGGCCTCGGCCATCACGGTGTTGATCTCCGTGTCGCCGCTCTTGTATACCCGGCCGCAATACTTGTCGCCCCACTTCCCTTTCAGGAACCGGAAGTCGTCCCCTTGGGGTTGCTTCGCGTGCGCCCAACGACTCCTTGCGATCCGCGCCGCCTCGTTCGATCTGCCGAGCATATCGATCGAGTGGGTGATCTCGTGCTTGGCGAGGTGCTCCATCTGCCGGATCGTCTTCCCGGCGATCTGGATGAGGCCTCCGCTACCGAAGTTCGTCGCCCCGGCATTCCTGGTCGCAGCGACTCTCCGCGTGACGATCGTCGGGAGCTTCTGTTCGAGTAGTGCAGCCTGTACGCGAGGGCTGTAGAATTCGAGCGCGTTCTGCCAGAGCTTCACCGACTCTTGCCCCTCGATGATCTCAAACTCGGCAGGCTTCACATAATCACGGAGCGAGGGGTGCTTGTCGCTCCTGACCTCGTGGTACGCGCGGTTGCGCGCTGCGTCGGCGTCGCGCCTCGATAGCCTTCGCGTCTGCCGCCTGATGAGCTGGGCGTCAGCCAGCGTGGCGTCCTTCCCAAGCTGCTCGCGGAAGTACGACTTGATGGCCTTGCCTTTTTCCTTCCTCGTCAGCTCGCGCCCCATCTTCACCCGCTGCGCGGCCATGTACTCCTCGAGCTTTGCCGTCTCGATCTCGATGCGCTTCGACACCTGCTTGATTAGGTGCTCTCCCTCGACGAGGCCGTATTCCGAATAGTCCTTGGCCTTCACCCCAGGAGGGAGTCCGGGCTTCGTCTCCGCGGGAGAGACAGCCGGAGAGCGAGGCTTCGGTTTCGGAGCTACGACCCGCCCTGTCGGTGTGATCTCCGTAGTCGTCGGCTTCGGCTTCGGGCGCACGGTCGGCTCGTAGGGTTTGGGCTTCGGCTTCGGCTTCGGTTTGGGCTTCGGCTTCGGCTCGACGCGCGGCTTCGGTTTAGGCCTCGCCAGTGGCTGCGGAGAGGACCCGCCCAACCAGAGGTCGGGCTTGTCGCTGCGCCTCATGAATCCCTTTTTCTCAAGCTGCTGGAACGCCGCCTCGATGTCCTTCGGCGTCTTCGCGCGACGGAGCTTATCGAGGCCCGACTTCGCGGCCCGTTTCTTGTTGTGATCGAACCGCAAGAATCGCTGCTTGTTGAGCTGTAGCTCTCGCACGTTGTAGACGCGGACGCCGCCAGCGACCTTCGCCTCGGCGAGGACCACTTCGCGCATCAACTCCGAGTTCGCCACCTTGACGTTGAGCGCGACGCCGACGTCGTTGGTCACGACCTTCAGCTGCTTCGAGATGTTGTCGTACAGCCTCCCCTCGCGGACGAGCCGAGCATACCCTCCGGGTGGTTCCGATACCCGCATCCATGACTTCGAGCTCGCGCGTATTCTCGCGGTCGCAGCGTCCGTCTGGTAGGGACGGAACAGCGCAACGTCGCCCTGCTTCAACGTCGTCCTCCCAGAGCGTAGCTGAGACACCATTCCAGGCGGTGCTTGGGCCTCGAGGAAGTCCGCAGGGAACGGGTACAGATCTGGGTCCGGCTCGCGCCCGACCAGGGCAGGGTTGCTCGGCGTCCCTCGGGGGACACCCTGGATCGGTCGCGACGGAGCCAACCCCGTCTGCGGCGTCGAGGGAAGCGGGGTGAGAGGCTTCGGCCGCTTCGGTGCCTTGGGCGGCTTCGGCGGTCCTCCGATCCTCGGCGGTGTGCCTGGCCCCATCGCTCTCGGCACCTGTCCCCTCGGCACGGAGACCGTCGAGCTGATCGGCACGGTCCACGACCGACAGAGATGGTGGTACGGAGGCACCCCGATGTTCTGCTGGGCGAGGTCCTTGTTCTGAAGGTACGAGTTGAATTGCCCGCGGTCATCGGCGCGTCCGTAGCCGCTCCTCACTACGTCTGCGATCTTCGCGCCGCTCCCTGCCGAGACGATACTCTTGACCCCCGTGTTGGGGTTCACGACCTCCTTGAGGAACGGCGCAGCGGTCCTGATGTCCTCGGGGTCCGCGACGTTCATAGCTCCTACGAGCTGCTGGCTGACTACGCGCGTCTCGACGATGGTCCCATCGAGGCACCGGCAGATCTCCGTCGTGCGCTCGTCGATGACCGCCATCACCTCGAGCTGCTCGATACCGACTTCGATGTAGCCGCTCACCTCCGACCACGACCGCCCGCGGTTCACCGCCGCGGCCGCGACCGTGTTGAAGTAGTGCTGGCCCATGCGCTGGTACGCCTGCGGAAGTCCTCGCTGGAGCGCACGCCCGATCTCGTTCCTCCCGAGGCCGTCCTTGAGTCCTTGCTGCACGATGGCGCGACCCTGGTTCGTCAGCGTCGTAGACCTCCTCCCGGCAGCGTCCCGCATCCACCAACCGCTCTGGTCCGCGACTGCTTGGATCGCGCGGAGGTCGGGCTGGTCGAGGGAGATCCCGACGCTCGGAAGGAAGTTGTCGCGGATTGCCTGGCGCGTTGCCTTGTGGACTCCCTTCAGCGTCGTCTCGATGCTCGTCTTCCACGTCGGCATGGCCTTCGTCGCTGCGCCGCCCATCATCTTGTGCATGTCCGTGCGGACCGCGTTCAACTCCCTGCTGATCCCGCGCGAGTCGAGACTCCCCCAATCGATCTTCCGCTTCTTCAGGTAGTCGTCGAGCATCGGCTTGAAGACCTTGCGCTCGGCGTGCTGGAGCTGGCTCGCTAGCCTCTCGGAAATGATGCGGTTGTCGACCGGGTCCGCGGGCGAGAGGGCCTTCTTGATGATGAGGCCCGATGACCCAACGAGTTCGGCGTGTGCCGGCTCATCTCCCTGTCTGAAAGCCTCGATGACCTCTACTCGCCTGAAAAGCGTACACCTCGCCCTGGCCGTAGCTTCGAGCAGTATGACCTCCCCATAGGGCAGAGCCTTGACCGCCTCCCTCCGCGCCTCCTGGAGGCTGCTCCGTGAAAGCCTGACCGCTTTCGGCCCCGAAGGAGCGTTGATGAGGAGTGCGCGGCCCTCTGCCCGGGCCGGGGGCGAGCCTCTCCGCACTCCTGCTCGCCAGAGCGCGACGACTGCGTCCTCCCCGAGGTCCGCTATCGGCTCGAGCGACATAAAGCCCGAGGCGGGAGTGGAGTACGGCGCGAGCATCAGCTCTCTGGTTCGGGGCGCGGTGGGGCCTCGTGCACACCGGCGCGTGCGAGCTTCTCGGGGATCTTCAGCTTCGTCTTCTCCGGGGCCTTGGCAGGGAGCGCGCGGCCGTTCTTGATCGAGAACCAGACGCCGCACTTCTGGCAGTGTCCCGAGCCGCAATGGATCGGGCGGTCGATGGTCGGTGACTCCTTCGCGTTGAAGACCGTGCCGCGTGTGAACTGGAGAGCATTGCACGCGGGGCAACGGAGGACGAGAGCGCCGCTCCGATGCGCGATGATGTCCCCGCGACCAGGCCTCGGACGACGAGCCATTTGGTCGACCCCATCGAGCACCTTGTACGGGCCGTCGTACCACTCACTCATCGTTCCTCACCTCCTCCTCTGCCGCCCTTCGACCACAGCGGCCCGAACTCGACATCGACGGTCGCGACGAGGTCGGGATCGAGGGAGTGGATGCCCGCACAGAAACCACGGTACGCAGCCGTGCCGTCGAGCGTCGTCAGCGCGTAGGAGGAGAGCGGAGAGAACGCGCCGGGGTTCGGCGGTACAGGCTGCGGTGGGTCCTGCTTCTGGTAGGCGTAGATGAGCGCGGCGTACTTCGCGGCCGAGTTGACGATTAGCCCGAGCGCGGTTTCCACCTTCCCGGTCTTGACGTTCGCGAGGACGCCGGATCGGATCGTGTCTACCTCGCACGTCGCCTCGTACTCCGCAGCCGCCATCGTGTCGGGTCCCTCCCCGCCTCCGTACTGCCGCTCCGTGATCTTCGCGAAGGTGAAGGTCAACTCCGTGAGGTCGGGCTGGCGCGGGACCGGGATCGGCAACGGCAACGGGACCGTGATGGACGGTATCTCGTCGGGGAAAAAGTTGGCTTCACCTGCCATCGTTCTCCTCCTGGTCGGCGCGGTACTCGCGTCGAAGAGTCTCGGCCGAGACGTACCGCTCCATCCCACCGAGGCCGCTGATGCCAGAGACGACCCGAATGATCCCCGTGTTGTCGATGGACTCCACGCGGACGCGCCGCATCGGGTGCGGGGTCCCGTCCTCGTCGAGCGCGAGGTTGATCCAGTACGAGCCGACGGCGATGCTCTCGTCGGTCTTGAACAGGCCGCTACTCATCCTCGACCTCCAGCTCGTCGAGATCCTTGAGCGAGGCCTTGACGTCCATGTCGAACCCTGCCGAACGAAGCTCCTCGGTGAGGATCGTCTCGACCCGCGTCTGCATCTGCTCGACCCGAGCCGTCAGCTCCGCGAGGGAGGCCGTGCGCTCCTCGTCGCTCTCGTCGGGGGTGACCATGCCGCCCTCCCCGATCCCGGCCAGGGTCATCGGCATCGGCCAGCGCGACCACTCCTCCTCGACCTTGGCGAGGGAGCGGTTGAGCGCGTCCGCGAGCAGCGAGCGGATCTCGTGCGGGAGGAAGCCGCCGTGCGGCGCCGCGACCTTGATGAGCTCGGCGATTTCCTCCGGGCTACGAGTCGGCGGTGAGTTGCTGCGGAACTTGTGCAGCACGACCCCGATGCGCGGCATGATGTACTTGTTCACCACCCAGTCGATGTCCTCGCGCTCTGGCTCGAAGACCTGCTGCTCGGCGAAGGCCAGGGCAGCGACCGCGGTGGCGCGGTTGAGGTTCTTCGGCGTGTACCCGCGCAGCATCGGAGGAAGGCGGAAGGATGCACCGATCCGATCCGCGCTGCGCTCGTCGTAGTTGGTGAAGGTGGCGTCGTTCTGGTGCGCGTCCCGCAGCGACTCAAATTCGAGCGTCGGCATCAGCGTGCGGTCGTCGTTCTTCGCCGCCTTCATGGGGTGCGCCTCGACGACGAGGATCTTGTGCCGGTTCTCGCTCCCTCCGAACTCCTGGGTCATGCGCTGCTCGAGCCTGTCCTTCATGTCGCGTGGGACCTTCCCGCCTGCGACGAACAGGATGCCCGGAGGGATAGCTGACGAGTCGAGGTAGAAGAAATTGGTTTCGTCAGCCTCGCGTACGCCTAGCACGGCGAGCAGGTTCCCGATCCATCGCGGAGGAGGACACGGCGTTCGAGGGTCGTGCAGAGGGATGTAGATCAGCTCAGTCGCCTCCTTCGCATCCTTGCCCTCGCCGTCCTGGTCCTGCGGCTTGCGCATCTCCTGGATGGAGTCGTAGACCTTTCCCGTCGTGCGGCTGATGACGCGCGGATCTCCCGGCGACTTGAAGAACGACTTGCGGTCGCCGACGATCTGCACATAGCGGCGGAAGCGACGGTGGACCGTGACCTCGCGCCCCTCCGAAAGAGGCGTCACGGGATCGGGTTCCGTGACCTCCACCAGCTCGCCCTCGTCACGCAGCGGGCGCACCGTGTAGCCGGGGATGTAGTTGAGCCGCTTGAGCCGGCCGTAGCCGTCGTTCAGCATCTCCCAGGCACCCCAGCCGTGGCCCTCGATGTCGTAGCGCGTGATCCGCCGCAGCTTGATAAAGCTCATCGTCGAGCAGCAGTTCTTGAAGAACGCCTCGAATATGAACTGCTCGCGCCGTAGTTGGACCTTCAGCTTCTCGATTACGGCCTCGACCTCCTCGTCGGTCACCTCGCCGTCTTCGTCGTCGACAGGGGTGCCTCCCTCCCCGTCGAGATCGGGGTCGGTCTCCGTGTCGTCTGGCTCGCCCTCCGCTTCGTCCTGCTTCTCGGCCTCACCGCTCTCGAGCGCGGCCTCCTCCTCCTCGGCCCACCGCTCGATCTGGAGCGCGTTGCGGACGGCCTCCCACGCCTCCTCACTGTCGAGGTCATCCATCCACGACTCGATGGCGAGCGCCTGGTATCCGTAGCCCTCGACGTTGGTCTGGTAGGCCGCGATATTCGGGGCGAGGTGCGGGGTCAACTCGATGTAGTTGAGGAGCGACTCGGGGTCGTACGGAGGCTCCACCGCTCCCTCACTGCCGTAGACCTCGCGGCGCGAATTCATGGCGACGAGTGCGGCCGACTCGTCGATCTCCCGGCCGGTCATCACCGCTGCCTTGGCCAAGAGCGTGCGGAGGTCTGCCCCTCCCCGCCCTTGGTCACTCTTGCCCTTTTTCGCGGCTCCCGGCATCAGAGGACCTTGCCGGCGATGCGGAGCCGTGCGCCGTTCAAGACTCCTGCGGCCGTCCCGTTGACGCGGACGTAGTTGTAGTGCGCGGGGATCGTTCCCTGGGCATCGGCGGCGCCGAGGCCAGCCTGGATTGCGGACCACACGTTGCCGCTCACGGAACCTTCGAGCGTGAAGACCGCCGCGCAGCCGACAGCAGTCTCGAACTCGTATCCCTTCTCCGACATCTGCCGGACGTCGTGCTCGTGCCCTGCTCCGAGCGGTAGCGACCCAGCGGGGTTCTCGTCAAACTCGTAGACTCTGATCTCGGGGAATGCCATTTGCCTCTCCTCTCAGTTCATGCTCGCGCGGGCCTTCACCATCGCGCGTTGTGCCAGGTCCCTCGACTCATCCGAAGCGAGCGGGTCCGACGCCTCCCTCATCAAGATCCGCGTCGCGGCCACTCGTAGGTCTTGCCAATCCTTGCGCCGCTGCATCAGGTCGAGCACCTTCTCGATCGCCTCCTTCGACTCGGGAGCTTTCCGCTCGTCGACCTGGTCGCGGAGGAAGGCGGCAACGATGCGCGGCTTCTGCTCGTCCGGGGCCGCGTGGAAGTCCGCGAGGACATGCTCGTGGAAGGTCCCGTCGTCGATGTACTTCTTCGCCTCTGCGAGGACACGGTCGAGCTCGTCTGGCGCGACTCCTCCTCCCCGCGTGACGCAGCGACAGATGATGGGGATCTGCCGCTCTCCCTCTCCGTCACCGAGGTCGGCGCGGCGGTAGCCCGTGATCCCTCGGCCGTTGCACTTCCGACACCCCGGCTTCGCCTTCGTCAGGTCGATGTGCTTCGCAAGCCGCACGCGTGGCGGCGAGGCCTTCTTCTCGCTACTGCTCATCTCGCTCCTCCCGTGCCGCGTGACGGACCATCCACATGCGCCGAAGGCAGCCGCGGCAGCCCCGCTCACCACCCTTCGAGATGTCGTGCCGGCACGTCGACGGGGGCCGCTTCTCCTTGTCGGTCACCTTCGCGCTGCGCCCGTCCCCGATCTCGATCCGCTGGAAGTTCTCCCGCAGCGAGCGGAGGCTCACGAGGACCGATGCGACCGGGAGGTCCACGTCGTTGAGGACACACGGCACGAGGAGGTCGAACCGAGCGTCCTGGTCGTCGCGTGGCCGCAGCCCGAACAGATCGGGCCGCTTCGTGATCGCGTCCTCCCAATCCGTGTCGCAATCCTCGATGTCCTCCAGCGCCCGCTCGAGCTCGGCCGGGTCTACGTCAAGCTCGCAGCCGCCAGGGATCGTGAGCCGCAGCCCGAGCACCTCCTCCCACCCCTCGTCGTTCACTCCGACCTCGACTTCCTTCAGCGAGACGAAGGCCGCGTCGGAGAGCTGTCGCAGCGGGTGGGGAATGACCTCGGTCGTGATGACCGCGTCATCTGTTTCGTGCCTGCGGAACGCCGAACCCGTGTCGACGTCCACGAGCGTCGCTGGCTCAGAACGGGTACTCATCGTCGCCCTCGTCGCCGAAGTGGATCTCTGGTACATCTTCACCTCCGTCAGCGTCCACGTCAAGGAAGTGCGCCCGGGCCGCACCGATCATCTGAGAGAACGCGTCCACCATGTCGTCGTGCTTCCCGAACGGGAATTCAATCAGCTCGTCCACCAAGGACCCGCGCCGCCCATCGAACAGCTCCCCGTTCGGGTCAAGGTGAGAGGAGAAAATGATCTTGCCTTTCTCCAGCAACGGGGTCGTGCCGAGGAGCCGCATCTGCTTCGAGACACGCGGCTTCGTTACCTTCACGAGGCTCATCATCTCAGGGTGCTCGTTTATGACCCACTCGTCCACCGTTGCGAGTCCCACCTTCTCGATGAGAGCTTGCCAAGGTTGGTAGGTTTGGGCCTCCGCAAAGATCCTGTCCGCGAGTGCCTTGACGCTCATGCGCTCGTGCCATGCGTCGACGATGTAGACGTTCCCCTGCTCCCGGTCTACCGCGCCGATGCAAGCGCCCGTGAAGTCCTGGTCGTTGTTCTTCTTCGCCCTCGGGTTCGGCGTCCCCGCGGGGTCGTAGGAGGTGAGGAAGATCGCCGCCTCGCTCTCGATGATCTCAGCGAACCGCTTGTCCTCGCGGAGGTCCGCGAAGGCGAACCACTCTGGCTGCACGAGCGCCGACTCCGTGTCGATGGCCTGGTTGCGGAACGCGCGGTTGAATTCGATGCTCCCAATCTCCTCGTACCGCATGCGGAGATGGTACTCGCTCCACTTCGCCGGCCAGATGGAGCCGAAGTCGTCATCGATGTCGTACCGAAGGACCCGATAGGCCTTGTTCTCCATCAGCTCGTGCGAGAGGTCCGACGGCGACCAAAGTGTGCAGATGTACCAGACGCGGGAGTCCGGCTCGAGGAGGTTCGTCCAGTCCGATCGCCACGCCTGTTTGATCTGCTCACGGAGCGCGGGGAAGGACAGCGCGTTGCGGCGGTCCACGACGTCGTCCGCGATGAGGAGGTCCGCACGACCGCCCGTTGCCGTCGAGGTGATACCGAGAGCTTCGACCGATGCGTCTCTGTGCCGCGCCGTCCGCCGGAGGACCAGGCGGTGTGCGTTCCACGGTGCGTCTGGATCGGGGAGGAGGTGAGGGAACACTTCGAGGACGCGGGGGTTCGTCCTGATGTGCTGGTCTACTTCGAACAGCCTCTCCTTCGCACGGCCGTCGGAGGCGCAGACAATCTTGACTCGGAGGTTCGGATTGTTCCCCAGCTCCCAGATGGTCCGACCGACGACGTTGCTCGTCTTCGCGTGGTCGCGAGGCGCGATGACCATCACGCGCTGGTAGCGGTCCCAGGCGTGGTGCCACTCGTCGTGGAACCACTGCTGCTTGTACGGGGAGCCGTCAGCCTCGTCGACGAAGCAGTACTCCATGAACGCCGACGCCGACTCCCTCGCTTTCTCGATCTGCCGCCTTCGTAGTGCTTCGGCCCTCTCGATGAGCTTCGAACGGGATTTGGTCTCAAGGTACGAGGCCCGAGTGATCCTCGGGAGGTGTCCCCGAGGAGGCGCGTACTGCCGAGAAAGACTCGGCGCGACCTCCGCATCCTGGGCTACCGCGTTCACCGATTCTCCGCTACTTCCCGAGGCACCAGACGCATGCCGTAGTCGTGCGTCCCCTCGGGGATCTCCGCGTCTGGTTTCCGCCGCAGCTTGTTCCTCTTGAACGGCCGATAGTCGACGTAGTGATGGTGCCTCCCGAACCTCCACTGGAGGCGCGCGACGTCGGGGTGCTGGTCGACCAACATCTGCGACTTGGGCAACGTGCCGCCGCCGTAGATTTCCTCCGTGTTGCCGCCCTTCACCAACTGCGTGCGTAGCTTCTCCTGAAGGAAGGCGTTGAACTGCGCTGTGCACCACCCCGCCTTCAGCATGTCGAGCGACAGGATCGTGTCCTCGTTGTACCTCCCGCGCCAGCGGAACGGGACGTCGTTCCGAATGAGGTTGCACGAGTAGATCCGCGTGTTGAAAACGACGGGGCCGACCTTCACCTTGCGAGGCACGAACATGAAGTAGTTTGGGCCAGCCATCGCGATGTTCTCGTAGCGAAGGCAGAAGTCCTCCATCAAGCGGAAGCCCGTGCCGTCGCCGAGGGCGACCTGGCGATTCTTCCACGTCCGGTAGAACTTCCGAATGTTGTCATCCATGACCCAGTGCCACTCGTGACCTTCGGAGATCGCATGGTCCCAAATGAAGTTCCGTGCAGCGCCCGCGCCGGTCCTCATCTGGTCGCCGTCGGTAGCGCACGTTTTGTAGGTGCGCTTGTACTCCATGTCGAGCACGAGCACCTTGCTCTCGTCGCCGAGTGCCTTCGCGTACGCCTCCGCCTCTTGCGGCTCGACGACGACGCGATAGGGGACGCGCATGCGGTCGAGCGCCTTCATTGTGATGAGGTACTCGTGCCGTCCCTTCGATGGAATGTAGAGCGGGAAGCGAGGCTGCATGCTACTCCTCCTGGTCGTCCGCGTCGTCGGCCGTTTCCTCCTCCTCCTCGCTGCCCTCCGCGTCGGGATCGTAGTCCTCGGGCAACTCGTCCTCGGACACCCACCGCTCTCCTCGCACGTGGTCGATGTCCACGTCGGGCCAGAAGATCCACTTCGCCCCGTCCGAGAAGTCCTGCCCGACGAGCTTCTTGAAATCCTCGACGGCCTGCTCGTCCTTCAGGTGAACGATGATCGAGCGGTGCGGCCGCGTGTCCTCCTGCCCCCACTCGGGCATCCCCTCCCACTCGGCGTCGGGGTCGTTCGCGTCGAAGTAGCCGTCGTGCGTCATCAGGTTCTCGAGCGAGTTGTGGTCGAACCCCGTGAGGTCCATGTCGAAGTCGCCCGTGTCGATCTCGTTGAGCAGATCCTTGAGGCCGGCGCTGTCCATCTTCGATAGCTCCGCGATGCGGTTGTCCGCGATGAGGTCGGCCCACTCCTCGGCGTCCGAGGCGTAGTCCTGGAAGTCGATGGGAACCTCGTCGACCTGCATCTGCTTCGCGGCCTCGTAGCGACCGTGACCGCGAACGATAAAGCCCGAGCGAGTCGACACCGTGATCGCATTCCGCCAGCCCTGGTTCATGATGATCTTGGCGAGCAGCTCGATCTGGTTGTCGGGGTGCTTGTTGGGGTTCCGGGGGTTCGGGACGATGGTCGTGATGTCGACGACCTTGTCGTGCGCGCAGTAGACTTTCACCCCACTCGCCTCGGGGGTCTTCTTGCTCTGAGCCATGTGCCTGTCCTTTCCTTTCCCGACGCCGTGCGGCGTGCTGGTTACTTCTCCGACGCAAGGGTGAATCCCTCGCGGTGCTTCTTCGACCACAACTCCCAACACGACGAGCAGAGCGAGCGTCCATCGCCACGGATCTCTGCTCCGCAGCCGCAGCACATCTCGCCGCTCATCATGGGTTCGAACCCTCCCTCAACGGGGAGGTCCCGCACGAAGCTCGCCGCCGTGTCCGAGTCGAACCCACTCTTGAACTTGGGGACGACGACGGGGGTGAACCCTGCCGCTTCGATCTCGGACATGATCTCTTGCGCCCGCTCGACCCACCTCCTCCCGCGTATCGGGTGGAAGTCGATCATGATGGCACGCAGCGATGGCTGGACGATGGGGTAGGTGTACTCGGCTCCCTCGACATCAATCTTCACGACGGTCGCGCCGCGAACCGCCTCCTCGTAGCTCACCGCGGGAACGGTCACCCGCCTCTCCTTCCCGCGCTTGAGAACCACGCTGTTCGAGACGCCGATCCCGGCCGAGATGTAGAAGTCCACCGACTCGCGCTCGTCGGCTACCACCGCCGCGTTGACGACCTCGAGGTTCGGCTGCGCTGACTCAGCCAGGATGCGGTAGGTGTCCGGTGTCGGCTCGTACGCGATCACCTTCTTTACGGGGAGGCGAGCCGCAGCGAGCGCGTACTGCCCGACGTAGGCCCCGAGGTCGACGACGACGTCGCCGTGCTGGAGAGGTATCGAGCGGCACACCGTCATGCTAGTCAGAACCGGCTTGCCCGTCCTCCCGACGATGGCCTTGAACCTGCCCGGTACGCTACCGTGCTGGACGTACTCCAGCCTGTCGTTCCTCGGCACTACTCCGCTCCCTTCTTGTCGCTGACCCGAGTCCACTTCTCGCCGTCCCAGACGTGGTTCACTTCCTCGTCCTTCCAGTGCTTGAAGTCGCACCGCGAGAACGTGACGCAGCAGCGCCGGCAGTAGTCCGATGCATTCTCCCGGTCTTTCTCCCGCAGGCGGCGCCGTACCGCTTGCATCGTGTCTCCGTACCAGTACCGCTTGAACCCGTCGAGGCCGTCGTGGACCGTGCCGAAGTTCTCCTTCGTCGACTCCCCCGTGTTGTCCTGGCAGCACAGCAGGTAGCGACCCCGCGAGTCGACCGGGACGTAGAGGAACGGCTGGTTGCAGCGGCGCGCGGGCGGCTTCGTAACCTCCTTGAGTCCGAAGCGTGCTGCGGCTTCCCAATCGAGGTGGTTGTACCACGTGCCCATCAGCCCCGCGCGGAAGCGGCTCTCGGGCCAGTTCTCCGGTTGCTCTTGGAGGACGACCATCTTGAGGCGCGGCCCGTGATAGGTCCACGGCGACCAGGCACCCTCGGGCGCATCGTAGTATTCATAGAACGGATACCCCGCATCATGAGCGAGGGCGATGTACTTCTCCCGCGAGCCGTACATATCCGTGTAGACGATGTTGGCCCCGGCCTCGATGAGCTGGCGATAGGTCCACCGCCCCTTGAGGATCTGCGTTCCGTTGGTCGTGATCTGAATCTGCGAGAGCGGGGAGATCTCCCGCGCTACGGACAAGAACTCGGGGAGGCCCGGGTGGAGAGTAGGCTCACCGCCGAGCACGAGGTCAACACGGCGCGTCGGGCAGAGCGCCGCGATGATCTTCCAGGTCGCCTCCCACGTCGCCTCGTCCATGAAGTGGTACTGCTTCGGCAACGGGTCGAGTCGGCAGCTACAGTGACCGCAGCGCAGGTTGCACCCGTGCGTCGGTTCGATAGCCCATACCCACGGCGAGGTCGGCCCTATCGGGTTGATGATCTTCGGCGGCTTCGGCGGCTCACCGTACCCCCATACCTTCGCCTCGGTCCTCTCCTGCTTTACGCGTGCCATGCGGCCCAATCCTCCTCGCTCAGTTCGATCTTGTCCTGCCCTCTCGCCCACTCCTCGAAGTCGTGCTTCGAGTAGACTCCCGCGAACAGCCAGTACGCGCGGAAGGCCCGCACGAGCGGCCACGTCCAGTGCTTCCCAACGTGGTGCTCCTCCCTCCGTGGGGCACTCTGGTTGAGAGGGGTGTACATCGTCGGGTACGGCTTCGCGCCGAGGCGGTGGATCTGGCTGAGTCGGTACATCGCCTCGCGCGGTTTGTCGCGGTAGTTGAACAGCGAGTAGACCATGATGTCGGAGGCCTTCACGCCGGCGGCGATGAGCCGCTCGATTGCGATCTGAAATGTGCCGTCCTCCTCGATGCGGTCGAAGGCTGTCCTCATCCCCGTGCGGACGAAGCGGAGACGTGCGAGGCGCGCGGCCATCTCGTCGGTGATGTGCTTCACGTCGAAGCCGTTGTCGAAGACCACCTTCCGCTGCGTCTTCTCGAGGAAGTCGAGCACGGCGTACAGGTGCTCGGGAGGAGCCGCGCTCAAGTTGTTGTCGGAGATCATCGCGCACGGCTTTTCGAGTAGGATGTGGTCGCGCCAGCGCGGGTTGATCCACGGCTCCTGCTCTATCCTCCACACGGCGCAGTACGCGCAGCGGTTCGGGCAGCCGCGGCTCGTGAAGGTGAACGAGAACGACGGCCACGGTTTCTCCATCCCCCACCGCAACGAGTAGTCGGGGACGAGCTCGTCGAGGACCTTCGAGAACCCTCGGAAGACGAGGACGCGGTCGCCCATCTCTGAGAGGAGGTGGCGCCACATGAGCGAGGCGTAGATCCCTCCCGCGATGATGGGCGTGTCCTTCGCTACTGAGCCGGCGCTACGTAGCGAGGCGAGGACCTTCGCGGAGTCGTAGGTGAACAGCGAGGTGGCACAGATGAGGTCGACCGGGGGGCCGAGGTACTTCCGCCCGAACCAGACCCGGCCGCCGTTCTGCTTGACGAAGGTCGCGATCTTGGCCAGGCCCAGCGGCAGATACTTCCGACCGTACTGCGGCTCGAGGAGGAAGACGCGCTTGGCCGAGCGAAGGCGGTCGAGTAGCTCGGCCTCGCCTATGACCCCGTCCTGGTTCCTCGCCTGGGCCTCGCTGCAGGCTGTTCCTTCGTTGTTCACCCTCTGCCCCTCCCTGGGCTATCCCCCCGGACCCTCCGACGAACCACGAGCCTCCTCGCGCCCCTGGAAGATCCTGTCGCGGACTGTCACCATTGAGACAGTCCCTACAGTGGCCCTCAGTCCCTCACCCCGCCGAGCGGCTTCGGGGAGAATCTGCCCTCTCGGGTCCTCGGGTTTGGGGGATACTGTCGCAGCCTGTACACCCTGTCCAGTTTCCCTCAATCCGCTGCACTTCCTCCGCTCTCCGAGGAGGCCAGGCCGCGCCGAGGCGAGCGATGGGCCGGGTACTGTAGCAACCTGGAGGCATTGTCTCAATGACCTCAAGATCCGACAGTCCCTCCCAGGTTCCCGGCGAGCCACCCCCGGAGGACCGCCCTCGGCGTGGGCCATTGAGCCACCTTGTTCACCCTGCTCAAGATCCCTCAGTGCGCGACACCGCGCCGCTGATTCAGGAGGAGAAGGCCCCCGGAGGACCCCCGAGCCGCGGGATACTGTAGCAACCTGAGGGTATTGTCCCACTGTCCTCAGTATCCCCCACCCCCGCACGGGTCCGAGGAGGCCAGGCCGCGCTACGCCCCCCGAGCGCGGGGATACTGTGCCAACCTGGAACACTGTCCTCAATGCCCTCAAGATCCCTCACTACCGCGCTGCGCCCAAAGCGCCGAGCCGCGCTGAACCGCCCTCGTAGTGGGATACTGTACGGAATTGTCCGTACTGTAACACCACGCCCAAGTTCCCTCAGTCCCCGCGCCCGCGCCGCCGGCCAGAACCGACGAAGCTCCCCGGAACGGGGATACTGACGCGGACTGAGCAACTTGTCTCAATGCTCCCAAGATCTCTCACCTCCCCACACCGCAGTCGATGGCCCTCGCCGCATCGAGGAAGCCGAGCACCTTCTCCCTCCCGTCCTCGTCCTCGTAGCGAGTCCCAGGAACCTCGTGGTTCGGTGTATCTCCCTCCCCAGGGGAATACTCCCGAAGCCCGCTCACGAGGAGTACACAGCCCTCTGGGACGTCCTCCGAGGCAACTACGGGCGGCATTGGGATCGAGGTCATCGGACCTCCTCCCGAATCAGTCGCGCGATGATGTCCCCGTACCCTTCACCAGGGTTGGACAGCACGACGTCGATTAGGAGGTGCGCGTACAGGTCCGCACGGGCCGTCTCCCCGTTGATCCCAGTCCCGATAGGCGGGGAGCCAGGGAGGCTATCCGCATCGGCCTGACACTCGCTCCCGCGTTGCGACGTAGTCACCCCGAGCGCCGCGTCGAGTAGCTGGATGTGCTTGCTCATCATCACCTCGCATGATCGGGGAGCTTCCCCGTCTCGGCGAACTCGACGATCTCCTCGTCGGTCCAGTGCCGGTACCTGTCCTCACCGCGGTGCTCGAGCGTTGCGTCCGGTGCGCCGAGGAACCGCTCCATCAGACGCGAAACGCGCTCGTAGCTCTTGAGCGCCTGACCGAGGCTCGCGCCCGTCTCGATGTCTACCCCGCCGCTGTCCTTGAACCGCTTGACCCGCCGCAGCACGGAGGCACGGATGAGCTTCAACTCGGCCGACACGGTATTGAGGACCTCCTCCAGCTCCTTCGTCTGCTCCTCGTGGAACCGCAGCAGCGTCATTTGCCGCTTCTCCTGCGCCTCCATCTGCACGTCGAGCCAGAGCTGCTTGATCGGCACCATCCCGACCTCGGGCTTGCCTGGTCCGTCGATGTAGTATCGGGCGGTGTTCTTCGTCACGCCCACCGTCTTCGCCGCACCCTCGATGGACTGCCTCTCGAAGTACGCCGTCTGGAGCGCGTTGTACGTCTCGGCCTTGATGTTCGGGGACTTCTTCCGCCGCTGCGGTGCCGATTTTTTCTTCGCCGCCTTTGGATCTGGCTTGCGCCCTGTTTTGGTAACCCGTCCCTTCGATGTCGGTTTGGCCGAACCGCCAGTTTTCTTCGGGGCCTTGGTCTTCTTCTTCGCGGTCATATCTCCCCTGCCTCCCGCATGCGGCGCAGCGTTCCCTTGAACACCATCCGTTCGTCGTTGATCTTGTCGAGGGTCGCCTGGACGACGAGCTCGGTCACGGAGACGTTGTTCTGCTCCGCTGCCTTCTTGAACGTGTCCAGCTCCTCGGGCGTGACCCGGATGTTGAGCTGCTTCGTTCGGACCCGTTCGCGTATAGACATCACCCCCTGTATATACGCGTGGGGTTCGGTCGGTGTCAAGTGGGATCGTCGGGTATGGGAGGGGCGGACTCGGGTGCTCTCACTAAGCTCGAATCCACCGATGGATCGGGGAGCTGGCCGAGCGCACGTTGCGCCAGAGCAGTACGACTTCCGGCTCCGGTGTTTCCTCGCTCTGGTAGTTGCTTCTCAGTACGGACAACGAGCTACGTTCGGACAGCGCCGCAGCGCGTACCGTGAAGCACTCGAGCACGTCGGCACCGAGAGCCGCCTGCGGCTTCCCCGTGTCCTTGTCCACGCTGGTCGGAACGGTCTCCTTGACGTCCTTCGGCTGCGGCTTCACTTCGGGAGCCGCGGCGGGGGCCAGCGCCTTCTTGCCGGCGTCCACCTTCGCCTTCTCGTCGGTCGGCTTCGGGTCCTCCGCCCCGCACGCGATCAGCACGACCGCGAGCAGGGCCAAGACCAGGATGCCGACGAGGGTCCTCCACGTGATCCTCATCTCCTCCTCCTGTCTGCTGGTGTTACGGATTCCCATCGGATGCCTCCATCATGCCAGAGCCGCAGCGGCCGTCAAGTATAGACACCATCACTCGGCCGTCCGCTTCCGGTTTAGGACGGCCGTCGCCCGAGGGGGCCGACCGTCGTCGATAGCGTAGGCCCGGATCTTGACGTGCTTCCCGTCCGACTTCACGTCCAGCCGCCTGATGAGCGAGAGCAGGATGTGGCGCTCGTCGCGAATGCTGACCGTGAACTTCTCGGAGAGACGCCGCACGAAGATCCTCCCCGTGTCCGAGGCCTCGAGGAGTCCCCACCCATCGGGGAGCTGACCGACCTGAAGGAGTCCTTTCGGGGTGAGGTAGTATCGCCAGTCGCCCACGCCGTACTCGGGGTCGCGCCGAAAGAACTTCCGCTGGTCCGCCTTGAAGTCCGAGATGCTGGCCTTGCACTCGACGAGCACCGAGTTGCCCCCGTACCAGCCGATCGCGTCCGGTGTCTCTCTGCTCGCGCTAGTCATATCCGTGATCACGAGCGAGCACGCGCCGCGGTTCGTCGCCCACGAATCGTTCCTGCGGAAGGGCCGAAGGAGCCAGCGGCGAGCGTGCTTGATGAGGTCGTCGTGGGTCACTGCCGCGCCCCTCCCTGTCCGACCGCCGAGCAGATCTCGACGACGCGCCGGCAGAGGCCGACATCGAACATCCCGATGTGGCACTCCTCGAACGGAATCCCGATGGACTTGGCGAGCCAGCGGTACCCGGCGCCGCGCGCCTCCTTCGCCCAGCAGTTGTCCCGCTGCATCTTCCGCTTCCAGAGTGGGTCGAAGGCCGCGTGCGCCCGCTTCTTCCACTCCCGCAGTTCGGCGTCCGCGAGACGGCCGAGCGGCCGCGCCAAGTCGTCGTTCTTATGGACCCCCACCCACGCTTGGCAGGGACGGCACAGCCAGATGGGTCCGTAGCTTCGACCGTCGTAGACCTCCGCGCTGTCCGTGAGCTCGGCCTCGCCGAAGCAGTACGGGCAGATCACGGCGCGGACTCCTTGGCGCCAGGCCCGCTGCTCGTGCTCCCGCTGCCCGGTCACGTCCTCGCACAGCGCCGCGTCGATTCCCTCCCCGAGATCCTCGGGCGCGGACCACAGATAACTCTCGCTCTCGGGGTGGTAGAACAGCCGCTTCATTCCTTCTCCTTCGCCCGAATCCAGCGAGCGTGAGCAGGGCAGACGTCAACGGTGTCTCCCTCGAGGAGGACGACGCGGTCGGAGGGACCTCCTGGGATCACGCCGGGGTGCTCACCGAGGTCGAGCCGCTCGGGGAGCCGGGTCGCATCGACCTCCGTCGCGCAGTCCGAGCAGAGCTTCCGGTCGCACGTCTCGCCGGCGCGAGATCCCGAGAGCGGGAAGTCGCACAGCTTCGAGGCGGGGTTCCCGCAGCACTCGCACAGCTCGAGGTGCTTGGGAGTCCTCGTGCAGACGTAGCCCCATCCCTCGCCGTCCTTGGTCTTGAACGGGGTGCACGGCATCAGCGTGAGGCTCCGATGCAGATCTCGTCTCCGCAGTACGGGCAGAACTTCGCGCGGTTCTCCCCCGGCCCGTCGTGGGTGAATTCCCAGGACCCGCCGCATGAGGTCTGGAAGACTCCGTCGTCGTCCTCCGTCCAGGTGCATCGCGGAATCTCGGAGAACGGCGCGGTGACGAGAGCGCGAACCGGTTGCATCGCGCACCCCGAGCACCCCTCTGACTGACCCGAGGGATCTGCCGTGCCGCAGCCAAAGCCGTCCGCTCCCGAGCAGAACGTCTCCATCGCATCGCGGATCGCTGCGAGCCTTCGCTGCGCCTCCTTCATTGCGCCAGCCGGTGGGGTCGAGTCGTCGCTCGGCTCGGCGTCGAGGATGGCGCGAACATGCCGGATACTCTTTAGCAGTTTGGACAACGTGTCTGCAGCCTCTTTGTCACGGTGCCCAACCGCCGCATCAATGCCGACTGAGATACGGTACTCTATATTTTCCCAATCCAACGCGCGCACCGCATCGAGCTTGCGCTCCCGCTCGTCAATCATCGACTGCATCCGGTTGACGTGGCCTGCGTGACGCGCGTCTCGGTCAACGAGCAGATCCCATTCCTCGCTCGTGGGACGCTTTTGCAACCGCTCCACCTCGGTCTCCAGCTCGTCACGCTCGGCCTTCAAGCCTTTCAACTCGTTTTTGAGTGCAAGCCGCAGTGTGTTTTCCGCGTTGTGTTTTTTTCGCAGATCTTCGTTCTCAGCCTCCAGCTCGCGGACGCGGGCCTCGGCTGCTTCGGCGCGGGTGCTCACGTCTGCAATAACCACGGCGTCGGTTTCCTCTCGCGAACAGATCACGGCCCGCAACCGCTCCAACTCAGCGCGCAGCTCCGCCGTCAGTACCCGCACCGCCTCACCGTACTTAGACGGGTCGCTCGGCACCTCGACGCCGGAGTCGACGAGGGTGTCGCTGACATTGGCGAGGGCGATCTGCGCGGTGTCCCGCTCGCACTCGGCTGTGGCAGCAGCATCAAGCATCGTGTTGTAGTTGTCCTCCCAGCAGGTGCTCGCATGACGCGCAGCGTCCCGCTCGCGCTCGGCTTGCTCTGCGCGGGCGCGCTCCCTATCAATCTCATCGAGGAGTTCGAGAGCACCGACCAGTTCTGGGCCACCACCGCGAGCAGACCAGAGTACCCTCAGTTTGTCAGTATCGGGTACTCTTGACGCGTATTTGCCCATCACTCGCCCCCTTCCGCGTCGCCGCTCGGCTCGGTATCAGCTAGGAAGTACCGACGCCAACATGAGGCGATCTGCTGTTCGGCTTCCAGTTTGGATTGACAGCCCTCGGAACATTCATCGGCATCCCACGGCACCGCGTCAAACCGATCGAGAGGGCAACTCCCCATGCACTCAGCTATCAGCAGGCACGCACGGTTTAGAGCGCGCCCAGGTTCCGTCGGCGGCTCGCTCGTCCACTTCGGCGGGGCGCTCGGGGAGGCGTCGAGGATGTTGTCGAGTATGTCCCCGCTCAGTTCTGCCGAATTGTCTGAGTCGTCATCGATGTACCGCAGCACGCGCGCGCGCACCGCTTCCAACCTCGCCCGCGCCTCGTCGAGTTCAGCGAGTGCAGCCAATTCTCGCTCCTCGGCAACGCGGAGGGCCTGGTGTGCGCGCTCCTTCTCGCGCTCGGCCTCGACGACCCTCGCCGTCTGCGTGTTCGCTGCCATCTCCCCAGCCTCGGCCCGCTCCTTCCATCGCTTCCACGATTCGAAAAGCGGCCTGGTCCGCAGCCGGTCCACCTCGTCCCTGACCCAGGACCAAGGCGGGGTGTTGGCCTCCTCCGACCAACCGAGGCTCCGTGCGGTCTGTTCGATGCAGATCCCCGCCGTCTCCCGCTGGCGGATCTCGGCTTGCTGACGTAGCGACTTCTCCCGAAGCTCCTTCGCCTCATCCTCGATGAGCCGAGAACACCCCTCGCACAGCGGCTCGTTTGCGAGGTCGTAGGGGCGGACCTCCTCCTCGCACGAGCGGCATTTCTTGACGATTCCCATCACCCCTCCTTGCCCGGCCACTCTGGCAGCGGCATCCAGTGCGTCGGGTGCAGGAACCCGCCGTGCGCGTCGGTCCACCCCTTGGCGCTGGCCATCCACTTCACGACGGCCATGCCGCAGCCCGGCTCGGCGCCGAGGATGGCGGTGCCGTCCTTGGGCGCGCTGCCGATGGGGTGCCAAGGGTGGGCGGCGCCGCGCATGTACTCGCGCGCCCTGCGCACCGCCGCGCTGACCTCCGTGTGCCCGGGGTCGCCGGAGCCACGGTCTTCCCACGCCTCGCACACCGTCCACAGGTGGGACAGCGCGTTGTTGATGCTGGCCTCCAGCTCGCTGATGCACGCCTCGCACAGCGGGCGCTCGGCCAAGTCGTAGGGCCGCACGTCCTCGCCGCATTCGCGGCATTGCTTGACGATGCCCATCACCCCTCCTCCGGTAGAAGCGCCGCACGGCAGAGTCGGCAACGTGGCTCGTCCTCAGCACGTACGACAGCGGTTAAGAATCCCATCGGCGGCATGAGGATACCGCCGCGCTCCTCCCACCCATCCGAAGTCGGCCACTCGCCCTCGCGCCGCCGTATCAGGTGACACGCCGAGAGCACGTCGCCGGCGGCGAAGAAGTGGACCTTGCGCGCGCCTGGCGTGTCCGACTTGAACCATCCCTCATCCATCGCTGCTGGACTCCATCTTGGTGCGCTGCCGCTGCGCGGCCTTGATGACCTCCTCCTTCGTGTACCAGAACCCGCTGTCGGGATCGTCCCAGCGCCCCTCGATCTGCTCGTCGTGATCCGTGTTGCGCTCGCACTCGAAGTGGTAGGAGAATACTTCGGCATCGAAGTACAGGTAGCCGCCGCAGTCATGCTCGTCGAGGGGCAGGTCATCCTCCCCGCTACAGCTCTCGCACTGGTTCCCCAGGAACAGCACGTACGGAGCTTTCCCAGGCAGGCCGAGGATCGGAACCGTCATCGCTGGCGTCTTCCAGTTCGGCGCCGTGCTCGCTACGATCTTGATCGCCTCCTCCAGGGCATCTGGGGATTCGTCGGGAACCCACGAGGAGGCACAGCGATAGAGGACCAGGGCAGCCCACCGCGCCTCCATGCAGCGGCGGTGCCAGCGGCGAACGCGGGCCTCGGTCGCATCGAGCCGCTTCTGGAGATCCGTCTCGTTGTCGAGGCCGTAGGCGATAGCAGTTCCCCGCGCCTTGGTCTGCTTCTTCAGCGCGGCCAACTCCTTCTTCAGCGCGGCGATCTCCCCCTGCGCGACCTTCAACTGCTCACGGTAGATCATTGCTCGCCCTCCCCTCTCGACGGGTCGGCTCCAGTCGTGTCGCGGATCGCCGCGTCGAACATCCCGTGGATCGGGTTCTCGTGGTCGTCGCTGTCCTGATCGGGGATCTTCCGCGACTCATTCGCGAGGTTGCTGTAGCGGTTCGTCAGGACCTCGAGATCCTTTCTCATCTCGCGCACGGCCTTCAGCGCCCACCCGGTCGCGGCCTCGGGCGTGGCGAAGACGCACTCGACCGGCAGCTCGTAGCTGGCTCCCGACGCGTTCGCCACGCGGACCTCCCGCACCTCGTCTTTCCCAGGGTACTTGCACGGCGCGAGGAAAATCACCTCGTCGAGGTGGACCCTGTCGATGAGCTTCTCGTGCCCTGGCGAGAGGACCTCTCCCCAGCTCGGCCACGGGCGCACCGTGTAGACCTTCTGCCCGTACTCGTAGCTGCTGAACCCCGTCCAGTTCTTGCTCTTTGCCTCATCCATAGCTTCTCCTTCCTACGTAGCGCACGCGGCTGCGGCGCTGTTTCTCCTACTCCTCATCATCTGTGATCGCGTACGCTGCCTCCTCGTGGACCGCGCCCCAATAGATCGGCTCTCCACGCACGAGAGCAACGATGTGGCCGGCGCCGATGACTGCGGGGAATGCCCCAACCCAGACGAGGCCTCCGACGAGTACACCGGCTGTCAGGTGCCCGAGGCCGAAGAAGGTCCAGAAGACGATCAGCCCGAGCACGAATCCCGCGAGGGCAATCGCCTCGTACTGCTCGACGTGCACTCCCTCGTGCCGCTCCGTCCGCGTCGTATCCTCCTTCGTCCCGAACGAGTGGTCCTGCAGCACTCCTCCGTGACCGAGCGTGATGCCCAGACAGGTCGCGTTCGTGCCGAACCGAGGCGGGAGCACAGCCCAGACGCCGAGGTCCTGCCAAGCGAGCTTCCCGCGCGTGGAGAGCGCAACGATAACTGCGGTCAGCCACACGACGAGATCCCAGGGTAGCGTCCAGATGTACGAGAGCTTTCTCATCCTCTCCTCCTCACTTCTGACTCCACGGCTTCGGGCCGGTCGGCCAGGTCTTCGGTATCCAGATCCGTCCGACGAAGACGCCCCACGGACCGAGGACACGCTCACCGCTCCGCACGAGCTCGTCGTCGGGGTATCCCTCCGCGAGGACGCGCTCGAACAGTTCCTCGTCCTCGGGGAGACAGCACGGCCCTGGAAGGTCACCGAACAGGCCGTTGCGCCCGATGCAGTAGCCGTCCTCGTCGGCCGTGTCGTAGGCGTAGTAGTAGGCGTACAAGCGGCCGAGGTATCGCTCCCCGCAGACGCCGCAGCGAAGACGTTGGGCACAGCAGTCGCAGCCCGTTCCGTCGTCGTCCTGGATCGGGCCGCGGTGCTCCTCCCCGCGCTCCGGTTTCCCGAGTAGGTCGAGGCCGAGTTGCATCGCTACCTCCACACCACGACGAACCCAACACCGATCGTCAGGTCGCAGCGATCGACCACGTCGATGACGTGCCGAGCTACCCACCGATGGAACCGCTGCCCGAGCCAGCGCCACGGACGCCGCAGCCTGACCTCGACGTAGCCTGGTTGCGCGTTCTCCTCATGCTCAAGGAGAAGCCACCACGCACCGAGCGCACGCTCGAGATCGACCCTGGTGATGACTCGCATCATCGCCTCCGTTGGATCGCCTCGTCCTCGATGGCGATGAGGTCGTCGTACCTCGCGGCCGGGATGACGATGACTACCTCCCCAGCCTCGAAGCCCGCCTCGTCGAGGGCGTCACGGATGCTCGTGCCGTCCGCAGCCCGCAGCGAGATCTTTCCTGGCGTGGATCGCGACGGAACGATCTTGCCCTCCGCAGCGGTCAGCCCTTCGAGATCGCGCCCGCTCATCTCGCCGCTCCGCACTCCGAGCACTGCTTCTGATCTGCGGACACGGAGGCCCCGCAGTTGGAGCACTTCCAGACCATCGTCTTCGGTTCGAGCGCCTTCCTCGCCCGCTCGGCCTTCTCCCTCCGCTCGTCGAGCTGTGTGACTGTTGCTTCCTGTCCCATCGTACGGACTCCTTTCTACGTTCGAGCGCGGCCTTTTCTCCAGTAGACTCGGCCGCGCCGCTGCCGTCCCTGTGCATCAGGGCTGACTTGGTTCGCGTGGTGGGTGTACCCGTGACGCGCTAGAATCTCCTCGGCGCGTTTCCGCTGTACCCAGCGGTCGATGCCGGGATCGTTCGACGAGTGCGACCGCGCCGCGCAGATGTTCGGATTCTCTCCCCACAAAAAAAGCAAGCACTCCTCTGCCTCGCACCACTCCTCGAGGACCTCGTGCGGATCGCGGCCGTCGGTCTTCGGCGGCGCCGCCTTGCTCGGCGCGCGACCGCGGCGAAGCTCCTTCGGAGGGTCAAGCCCGAGGGTGAGCTGGCTCATGCTGCGACTCTCCGAAACTCGCACTCGGACTCGACCAGGACGATGGCCTCGCACTTCGGGCAGCACCCGCTCTCCTTCCACCAGAACCCTCCCGGCGGCAGCTCGGCGAACCACTCGACCTCGGACCATTCCCCGCAGTACGGACACTTCGCTTCGTGCTTCTCTTCGTTCACTTCGACTCCTTGCTCACTGACCTCAGAAGGCCTCGTCGGCGGAGGTACTCGGAGAGCGTGAGACCAGCTCGCTCGGCGAGCCACCGAAGGCGCTCTGCCTCCTCCTCAGTGACCCGAAGACGGAGCGTGACAGAACGGTTCCCGCGCCTGGTCATCGCCGCCTCCTCCTTCGCTGCGGCCGCACCTTGATGCGGTGGTCCTCCGGGCGTGTCCCGCGCCGCTTCTCCAGCCGCTCGTCCATCTCTCGAATGGCCTCCTCGCTACCAATCCCCGCCGCATCGATCCTCGCGTTACACGGTACGCACCGAGTACCGAGGTAGACGAGGCCAGCCGCCTCCTGCTTCTGGTCCGTCGTCTCGTAGATCTGGATCGCCCCTCCGCAGAACGGACACTGTCGCTCCAGTCTGATGCGCTCGCGGCTCATTGCTGCCGTAGCCTCCGGTACGCGCAGCGGATCGCCAAGTACCTCCCGATCATTGCCGCGTCGGACTCGTCTTCCTTGAGCTTCTTGCCCCAGAGGTTCAGGGACTTCACCTTGCAGCGGCGCTTCACCTCCGAGCGGTCGATCCGCGCCGTGCCGAGTTCGGCCGTCTGCCACTTCTGCGGGTAAACCCACTCGACCTCATAGCCGTGCCGGCGCCATGCCTCCTCCCACCGCCCGCCGTTCCGCACGAGCTTCTTCATGCTCTGCGGATTGACCCCGAGGAACTGATCCTCGATGCCTACTCCGACGACGGTGTGCTCGAACCGACGGAGGGTATCGAGGAGGGAGTCTACGACCGCGCTGACCGTGTTCGCCGGGAGGTCTTTCTTGGTCCCAGGCTTTGGCCACGCAACGCTGTCGCTCAACAGCAATTTCGGGTTCGGCTCGACGGAAAGAACCGCCCAACCAGAACGCGCGCCGGGGTCGATAGCTACGATGACATCCATGCGGATCACCATACTGGTTTGTGGCTACAAACGGAAGGAGTTTTGCCCAGTGCTAAGTAGCTCATACGAAGCCCTGGATCTGCCGCTGCACGCGCTCCTCGGGAACCTCCTTCAGATTCCAGAAACCCTGCTGCCCCAGCGAGGCGACAGCATGCGGAAGCACGAAGATCTCCGAGAGGATGTAGCCGTGATACTGCTGATCCCACCACGGCCATTTCTCTGGGTCGTCGCGGCCTGGCTCGAGGAGTCCTCCGAACCTCGCGACGGCAACGACTGCGCGCGTGTGCACGTCAGCGAATAAGCTGTCCTCGAAGGTCAGCGGCGCGTTGATGTTGTAGCCCTGCACGACGTTCCTCGCGAGGTGGACTCCGATGCGCCAGCCAGCGCGCCGAGCCGTCTCGTCGACCGGTGCGAAGACCTCGTCGAGCCGCTTGTATCCCGTGTCCGATCCTCCCCAGCTTGCGCCGGCGTGGATCGCGAAGACAGTACCCGGCTCCATCTTCGTTCGCCGCGGGCGGTTCTCGACGTTCTTGCCGAGGCGGGAGACAGCCCACGCCCACTCGGGCCATAGGGTTAGTGCTTTCATTTCGCTCCTCCTCTCAAAGCTCGATGTACGACCAGAACATCGCCGCGGTATCGCACCGCAGGAACGGCGTGTTGGCGTAGGCTTTCTTGATGGCCTCGACTCCCCCGATCATCATTGCGTCGGCGGTGACCAGGGCCACGGGCATCGGCGCAACCGTGAACGGAATGCCGAGGTCGTTCTCGGCCATGATCCCCAGCTCAAAGCCGAGGCGCGTTGCGTCCTCGGGGTCGACGTAGTGGTTGCCGTCTCGCGTCGGGTCGCACGGCTTCACCGCGATGTGGGTACGGCAGTTGAACGGCCGGTCCTCGTAGACCGAGCAGCGGTCGTCCGCGTCGAGGAACAGGCACGGCTCACTTCGCGCTCGCCAGGGGCCGAGCTTCGTCTCGGGCTTCCGCGCGAAGAACAGATTGGCGGTCTCCACTACCCGCTCGCGATTGGCCTCCATCAAGAGCTTCCCTTTCGGGTTCGAGAGGAGGACCGCGGCCTCGAGCAACGAGAGCGTGACGACGTTGTAGCAGCACATCGAGCAGCCGGGTTTGCAGCCGAAGCCGCCGCCATTCTCTGCGAACTCGCACCACTTGTCGATCGCCGGGTAGGCGACGGACTTGAACAGCCTCGTGGCCTCGCGTACGTCGACGGTCATCGGGGGGCCTCCGTGCTCTCCGCGATCCCGTCGAGGATGAGCTGGTACGGGGTCTGGTGGTACTGCCCGTCGGCGTCCTCGGGGACGTCGACCTGGAGGACCCTCCACCCGAGACGAGCGATGACGTCTCGCGCATCGTCGGGGCCGAGCTCCACCTTCGCGACGATGCGGCTGCGACCGGGCGCGGCCATCAGGATCTTGTCCGCGTGCTCGTTGAAGCCGACCGTGACGAGATCCCCGCTGCAGTACTTCCCACCGCTCAGAGCTTGCGCGACCTTCGCTGCGGCAAACCACCTCTCGCGCGCCCCGCTGCACGGACGCAGCCACTTGAAGGTCACGATCTCGCGGTCGACGAAATCACTCTCGGCCTGAACGATTGCTGCTACCTGCTCCATTGCCTCTCCTTTGCTCTGCTGCGCGGTTCTTGCATCGCCGGCAGCGGTTGTCCTCGTAGCCGTCGAGGTAGTCCGCGAGACGCCTCGACAGGTTGTTCCGAAATCTGCGGTTCCCTTCCGCCTTCCACATCGTCTTGTCCTTGATGCGGAAGGAGACGAGGTGACCGCACTCTGGGCATGCCCAACCGAACAACGTCGCGGCTGCTACGACGTCGTACAAATGCCCGACTTCTCCCACCCAACCGAACGGACCAGGCTGGCGCTTCGCACGGCGCCGCTCATGGTCTTCGAGGAACCAATCCGCGTCCCGCTTCGACGGTGTCTCTCCTCCTACGACGGGGTCGACATGCGTGTGCCGCGCACACCTCGCGCAGCGGTTGTCCGAGTAGCCGTCCCAGATCGCGAAGAGGCGTCGAAGGATCTCGTCCATCGCGGCCGGCTCCTTCCTCGCGTAGCCTGCCTCCTTCCACCCGACGCTGTACTCGACCTTCGAGCCACACGACGGACAGAGCCATGAGAACTTCGCGGAGTCATCCCACGGCGGCGCCGTCATGACGTGCCCAGCCTTCCCAAAAGGACCAGGCCGCGCCGAGTGCTTCTCCCATCGGTCGAGCACGTACATCGCGAAGTCACTGAGCCGCGTCCCGCGGAAGTTCCCTTCGGGGTCGACCGTGTGGCACCGAGCGTTGTAGTGGAACGGAGGGACTCCGAACCCGCTCGCCGCTTCGCTCGCCGCCCGGTGGAAGTCCGCCGTCTGTCGCGACGCGTTCCGCACTGCGTCACCGAACCCAACTGCCGCTGCCCAGAACGCATCCCACGACGAGGATGGAGGACGATACCCGAAGTCGACCGTGAAGCTCCCGTCGTCGGACTCGCGCACGTTGCCGACGTAGAACCGATCGCCGCTTGCGTTACTGCGCCGAGGATCTGACCCGTACTTCTCCTCGTGCTCGGCGATCCTCCTCCGCGCGTTCTCCTTCTCGGCCTCCGTCGCGCCAGGATCGGCGGCGAGCCGCCGTAGTGCATCGAGACGCTGCCGTGTTCCTCTGTTCATGGCGAAGCCTCCGATTGCTCTCTCGGATCGAGCGCGGTATGATGGGTCGCAATTGGAAACGGAGGGTTCACATGGGAAACGGGCGCAAGAGAATTCTGGTCACGGGCGGCGCGGGCTTCATTGGCTCCCATCTCTGCGAGCAGTTGCTCGAACGAGGGGCCGAGGTCATCTGCGTCGACAACCTGTTCACGGGGCGTCGGGAGAACATCGCGCACCTCCTCGATGACCCGCACTTCGAGTTCATTCGGCACGACATCATCCAGCCGCTCATCATCGACGTTGACCAGATCTACAACCTTGCCTGCCCCGCCTCCCCGGTCCACTACCAGTATAATCCCGTGAAGACGATCCAGACGAACGTGATCGGCGTGTACAACATGCTCGAGCTTGCTCGCCAGGTACGCGCTCGAATCCTTCAGGCCTCGACGTCGGAGGTCTACGGAGATCCGACGGAGCACCCGCAGCCCGAGGCCTATTGGGGGAACGTCAACACGGTCGGCCCTCGCTCCTGCTACGACGAAGGGAAGCGGTGCGCCGAGACGCTGCTCACGGACTACCGCCAGCAGAACCGCGTCGAGGTCCGCATCGCGCGTATCTTCAACACGTACGGTCCGCGCATGGCCATCGACGACGGCCGGGTCGTCTCCAACTTCTCGGTCCAGGCACTCCGCGGCGAGCCGATCACCATCTACGGCGACGGCTCCCAGACGCGATCCTTCTGCTACGTCGACGACCTCGTGCGAGGACTCATTGAGCTGATGGAGTACGAGGGAGAGGACGCGCACCGGCCGGTCAACCTCGGTAACCCGCGCGAGAGCACCATCCGTGATCTCGTTGACCTGGTCATCGAGCTGACCGGCACGACCTCCGAAGTCGTCGAGCATCCCCTCCCGCAGGATGACCCGAGGAAGCGTTGCCCGGACATCTCTCGCGCTCGCGAAGTCCTTGGGTGGTCTCCCCTCACGGACCTCGAAGACGGGATGGAAGCCACCGTCCGCTACTTCTGCGAGCGGCTGTACCCGAACGGGGAGTGCGACGATCACTGAGGCCCCGCGTCGGGGTCATCCTGGCGCATCACGACGACCCGGTTCTCCTCCCGCCCCTCATAGACCCGGCAACTCGGACGCTCGCCACGGCCGCATGGAATCGGCACCAGTCGTCGTTCGTCGACCCAGGCTTGGAGGTATCCCCGGATGGCTTCCGCCTGTTCCTCAGCCTCCTGGGGCACGTCAGCGAGTGCCTCGTCGAGCCCCGCCCTGTACTCCTCACTCTGCTCCTTGTCGGCGAGAGCGAGTCGTGCGAGGATGTACTCCTCACCTGTATCTCCATCCAATTTCGTCAACCGACGGCGGCGAGCCTGCTCCTGCATGGTTCGGCGTAACTGCCCTCGGTTCCACGCGTCGACGTTCCTGGTCTGCCGGTATCCGCGCACCTTCTTCTTGTGCGAACCAGACCTCTTGATCTTCGACCTGCTCATTGCGGCAATCCCTCCTTCTGATTCCACCCGAGATCCTGGCCCTCGAACCACTCGATGACTTCGCGCTCGTAGACGTAGCCGCCGCTCCCGAACTTCGCGTTCGCCACCTCCTTTTCGACACGGTCCCAGCAAGAGCCTGGGAACTTGTAGACGTAGAAGTTCGACCGCATCGGGCGGTCCGATGTTTGCCCCGTCTGCGGGATGAAATAGAACACCCCCTGCTCAGTCATCGTCTGCCTCGCTTTTCCGCTGCGCGAAGAACCCCTCGAGCCGGGACTCGTTCGCCATCAGCATTCGGGAGTAGAACGCCCGATGGTTGTTGTTGAGCTTGAACCCATCGTCAGCGTCCGTAGACATCGCTCGGTGCCAGCGGAGAACCTCGAACAGCCCCGCGATCCCGTACCTCCTCCGACCGCGGTTCGCGAGGTCGAGCGCGAGCCTACGAAGCTCTCGGTACACCCAAGGATTCTCGCGGTGGAATTTACGGAAGGCCTCGGCCATCGGTGAGGGGTCTGCCGCCGTGATGTCATCGAACGTCGGGAGTCCAAGCTGTTGCTCCTGGCTCATTCCTTCTCGCCTCCCTTCTGGACCCGCACGCGCTTCCGTGATCCCGAGGTCATAAGCCTGCCGTTGTCGAGCCAGTACAGGTGCGTCTTGCGCGTGCCGAAAGCCTGGAGCTGTGCGTCGGTTCCGCTCCCGTACCAGAAGGTGAAGGCGTACTCCTGCGCGACGTCGGTCCCGCCGTCTCCCGTGAAGGAAGGACGCGCACGGAGAATCCAGACCTCGCACGGGGGCCTCACGACGAACAGCTCGGATCGCTTCTGCGTCGAGAGGAACGCCATCTTGGTCAGGAAGCCAGCGCACCCGTGAGGCGCGAGCATCTCCAACGACTCACGGATGACGGACTCCCCGATGTTGAAGGGAGGGTTCGTCGCGATGATGTCGAACGGCTGGCCGCTCCAAAGCTCGTCGCGGAACCGCTCGACGGAGGTTGAGGCGTACAGCACCCCGCTATCGACGGGCGGCGCCACCTCGCGAATATCGTAGCCGCAGCCGGCCAGGCCGAGCTCGCGACCCGCCGTCGCGAACGGTGCCTTATCTCCGCAACACGGCTCGAGGATGGTAGCCTCGCTCGGCCTGGGGATCGACGCGAGCCGCATCGCGTTGCGGATCGCCCACCGCGCGAGGCCGGGATCGGTCGAGTAGTTGTCGAAGGCTCGCCGCGTCATAGGTCGCTCCCTGCGGCCGACTCGACCGCGCCGTCCCTCGGCAGTCCGAGAGCGTCCCACACCTGGTCGGGAACGAAGGCGAACCGCGACTCCAAGATCCCGCGCGCCGCGACCTCCTCCAGCATCCTCTCGATCGCCGCGTCCTTGATGACGACCCACCCTCCTGTGCGGTAGGGGTTACGAGGGTCGGTCGTCTGCGACTCGTTCACGCTGATGAGGATGACCCCCTGCTCCATGTACTCGACGCACTGGTCGCACGGCTCCATGTCCCACACGGCATCGCGCGGGGCCTCCACGTCGCCCTTCATGCGGCCGGCCAGCACGACCTCGTTCTTCGGCTCCAAGCAGAAGTAGCATCGAGGGATCGCCGGGTTGACCCCGTGCTTCTCGGAGAGGTAGATGCCTTTACCCATTGCCCACCTCCTCCGCAATTTGCGCGATGCAGATCTGCTTCAGGCTGCACGGCTCACAGACGGACGCAACGACCGGGTCCATGAGCAGCGTGGTCATCTCCTCATCCGGTCCCATGGCGCGAGCCAGCGCGGCCTCCCCGCCGAGCATCATGGTGAGTCCCTGTTGCCGCTCGAGCGCCGCTCGGTCGAGGCCGTGCCGCTCGATGCGGATCGTCCAGAAGATCGGGAGGCCAGCGTGTCCGATCTTCTTCTTGCACACGGAGCACTCCGCGTATTTTCTCAGTTCGTCCTCTCGCATCGTGCCCCTCCTAGAACGGGATGTCGTCGTCGTCGGGGCCTGGTCCCTGCGGGGTGCTCGGCGGGTAGCCGTCGTCACCTCCGCGCCCGCCGTCGTAGCCGCCGCCGCCGCCGCTGCCGCCGCCGCCGCCGTAGCCACCTCCGCCTCCGCCCTGGCTGTCACCGCGACCTCCGAGGAACACGACACGCTGCGCCTTGACCTCCGTCATCCACTTCTTCTGGCCGGTCTGCTGGTCCTCCCAGGAGCGCGTCTCGATCTTGCCCTCGATATAGACCTCGCGGCCCTTCGAGAGGTGCTTGCCCGCGCTCTCCGCCTGCTTGCCCCACACGACGATGTTGTGCCAGTCGGTCTTCTCCTGCTTCTGGTTGTTGTTGTCGTAGTAGACCTCGTTCGTCGCGAGCGAGAAGCGGCAGCGAGCCGTGCCGCTCTGGGTGTAGCTCAACTCGGGATCTTTCCCGAGCCGACCAATCAGGATTGCCTTGTTCACTGACATGCGGAACCTCCCTCGGGCCTCGCCCGATGCTTGAGCCGTGAGGCTCGTAACTGCCTGTCCTGGCGGGGAAAGTATCCGCGTCGGTGTCGGCTAGCCCGCCCCGCCAAGGAACGGTCGCAATTCAAATTCTACAACTGCGGGGCGAGTGGAAAAAGAGGTTTTACCCTGTGCCGATTTCAGTCTGGAGGGAAGCGGGAAGATCCATGTGGAACGCACGAATGGCATCGGCGCCGACGAGGCTGATCTTGATGACGCCAGGAAGCTCGAACTCGAAGCGCGGGACCTTCACGGCCTCCTCGTCGTAGGAGCCAGCCTTCAATTGGTCGGCGTACTCCTGCGCGGAGGCGTAGTTCGACTCTGCCTTCTCGGCTCGACGCCGAAGGCGGTCGTTCTGTTCGAGCGCAGTATGAAGCTCGCGCTCAAGGCGCGCGTTCTCTGCGCGTAGCTCGTCGGCCGTCATGGCTTCCACCGACTTTCCGTTCATCGGCTGGCCTCGATCTTGGTCTTGCCGAGCGTGATCGGCATGAGGCCAGGATCGAGTCCGGCCGCGGGGAGGTGAACGTCGACCGCTCCCTCCTCCATCATGTTCGCCGTGTCGAGTGCGCGGCGCCGCGCCTCCTCTCGAAGTCGCGTGAGCTTCGCCCCGTCTCGGCTGTCCTCCGTCGCCGCCTTCGTCTCTCCCTTGATGCAGAGCTTCGCTCCGCAACGAGGGCACGAGAGGACGACGCCGTCACCCTGCATCTTGCGCGGCAATCGGTACTCCTCCGACACCGGCCGAAAGCCAGACCACACCGAGCGTGATGTGATCGTGCGGTCCCTCTCCGACGGTACCGGGAGCGTACCGACAGCCCGCTTCTCGTTCGAGCAGAAGACCTCGACGAGGACGTCCCCCGCGCTGGCCTGGTGCTCACTCACCCTTGCCTTGTCCATTGCCTTCTCCTTTGCCTTGCCCCTGTAAATTGGCCCGGGCAGGAGCAGCCATCCCACCCGGGCCGGAAGAGGCACCGACGGGCGCTTGGCCCGTCAGGAGCGTTCCCATTGTATCAGCGGCCGATCCCGGCTGCAAGCCACGAGGAGTGAACGCGACTCCTCGCCACATCCCGAACGTGAGGGAGAGCAGCACGACGTGCCGCGCTTCGGCGGTGTTCGTCTTCAGCCAGCCCTCGCCTCCGCACTTCGGACACGGACCGTCCACTCGTTCCACTTTCAGCTTCGAGAGGATTCGATTGAGCTTCTCGTAGGACTCCCTCAGTCGAGGGTGCGAGCCGTGCCGAGGGTGGTCGCACGCGATGGCGTCGAGCTTCCCTCCGACGATGCGGCAGATGAGCACGGAGTTGAACCGCACCGTCGCTTCGGGCGTAGCCTCCATCAGCTCGTCCTTCCCCATCAGGTAGTCAGGGATCAACTCCTGGTCGGAGATCCCTACGCTCGCCCCCCAATCGTACGTCGGCTCAACCACACTCTCGCTCCTCCCAGATCTGTTCGAGCTTCTCGACCTGGGCCTCGGTCAGATGCGTCGTCTCGTTCGCGTCCGCCGCGTCCTCAATGAACTGAAGCTCCCAGGCCGTGAACTCGTCGGGGCGGTCCTCCGCCGCCTGGCGACAGTCTTCGAGGAGCTGCTCGATCTGCTCCTCCGTGTACGTGTGTGCCATCTTCTTTTCCCACTCCTTCTGCTTCAACTGAATCAGCTTCGCAGCGGCATCGACCGGACCCGAAACCCTGGTCCCCGTGTTGGGGTCCTTCGCCTGTTCGCAGTGTCCTGCCGGCTCGGTCTTCACGACTCGCCAAAGCTCGGCAATCTCCTCGAGAGAGCACCGCCGCGTCGAGAGTAGTAGTGAGGCCTCGCGGCAGATCAATTCGAGAGACGAGCGCGTCAGGTCGATGAGACGCCTCCGCAGATCTACGATGAGAGGAAGCGCCGAGGACGGCACGTCGAACGTGTCGCTGAGTCCCTCGCTGGAGTGCCTGGCCTTCGTGACGTCTACCCAGATCGGCCTTCCTCTCCACCAGCCGATCTTGAGGTAGAAGTCGTGCTGATGACTCTCGCGGTCCTCGATCGTGTATTTGTGGGTCAGGGTCGCAACGCCGTCGCGGTTGAAACCCTCCTCGACTCGCTCCCAATATTTCATCGTCCTCGCTCCACTCCCCACGCGGCGCCGAAGGCTCCCGCTGCGACCAGTCCGATGACGGTCCCGATCCTCCACCCCCAAAGCTCCAGCGTCCGCGTCGACGTCGCACGGAGCCGCGCGTCATGCTCCTTGTCGAGCAGCGCGGTCATCGACTCAAGGCCACGCTGCGTCGAGTCGTGCGCTTCCTCGAAGACGTGAAGCTGTAGCTGGAGGTTTGTGATCTCCTGCTCGTGCAGCTTAACCTTCGTCTCCATGCGGATCGCGTAGTACCAAAGCCAGCGGTAGTCCGTGATGAGATTGCCCATCGCCGACCACTCCTCCACGGCGAAGCACTTGTACTCCTGCTCGGGACGGAAGACGGTGCGACGGCCCTGCCCATCGCGCGGCTCCAAGATGATGCCCAGAGGCACATCGATCAGGTGCTCGGGGCGAACGCGGTCCTGGCCCTCGGAGGCCTCCTCGCTACTCGTCGGCTCGTCCGCTGACGCCTGGGATACCGCGCTTGAGAATGCGATCGATGTCACGAATAGAACGAGCATTGCTGAGCGCATGGTGAATCTCCTTCCTCTCCTGTACGCTGCGCTCGATTTCCTCGTCGAGCGCGGCGATCTCATCTCGCAACTGGAACAGCTCTGCCTCCAGCGCGGCGATCCTCTCGGCGCGTTCCTTCTCGGCCGCAGCCACGTCGTTGAGGATCTGCTGCTTCACGTCGTCGAAGTAGTCGGGCTGGGGCAGCGGCTCGGGCGTCGAGGCACAGCGAGACGCGCCGAAGACTACGCCGAGAACGACGACGAGGATCGCGCCGCCGACCAGGGCGAAGGCTGGCCACGCGTCCTTGAGTAGCTTCCAGCTCGGTATCCACCACATCAGATCTCCTCCTCATCTGGAGGCCCAGCAAATGGCCTCTCGCTGATAACAGTCGGATCTGCGAGCGTCGGCTTCACGTCCTTCGGAGGCGGCACGATCTCCATGCGCTTGTTGATCTCCCTCGGGACTCCTCCCGTCAGAGCCATCGCGCGGACGTACATGTCGAGCTTCGCCTGGAAGCCGTTGAACACGAGGGCGATGCAGCCCATCGTGATGACGACGCCGAGCATGAACGCGGCGAGGGGCCAGCCGAGTTGCGGCTGCGTGAACAGCGCGATGATCGCCATCGCTGCGAGGAGCAGTTCCATCAGGAGGAACGCTACGAACTTCTTGCTCTCGTGCCACTTCTTCTCGTAGGCGTGGGCCAGCACGGCTCTGTCTTTCTCGGTCATCTTCCTCTCCCTTCGAAAGCCGCTGGGTATTGGTGCGGCCAGTTGTAGCCCGGCTCGATCCGGGTCAGGTTTTCCTTGACGAAGCACGGCACACCACGCGGCGCGCACCACTCGACGATCCGCTTCGCGGCGCCGGCGATAAACTGCCCCGCGGTCTTGTCGTGGGCCACGCCATGCTCGTCTCGCTCCCAGCCGGTGACGCGTCCGAGCCTCGCCTTCGGACCGGTCTGAGCGCCGACGATCACCCAGTCCAACCCCTCGAGGAACGTGTCCTCAGCGAAGTCGGGATCGAGCAGCGGCTCCACGCTGGCGCAGAGCAACGGTGGCCTCGGTTCACTGCCCTCGATGATCTGTCCCGCCTCGTCGTACCGCGGCCTCACCACGCTGGCACGGAGGTCCATCACGCGGCTGGCATCCATGTTGCTCGTGACGCTGGTCCCGACGACGACGTTGCTGGGCCACCCCGAGATCAGGTTCTTCGGGGCCTTCGTCAGCAGAATGAACGTGTGCTTCGGGAGCCTCCGCGCGAACGCCGCGATCATCTCCTGCACCCAGACCGATCCTGCGAGCTGGTGCCCGCCTCCTCTCCCCGTGCCGTCGAGGTACATCCAGTCGGCGTTCTGCGCCGGGTCCGACATGGACCCAATGAAGACCACGCGCGGCCTGGTCGCACGCGAGAGACGAGCGAGCTCGCGCTCCATGATGTCGTGGTGGTAGGTCGGCCGAAACGGGTGGCCTCCGTACTCCTGTGCGTCGACGTACCGCTTCGATCCCATGCGGGCGTTTCGCTCTGCGGTGCGCTTCGCGTAGCAGAACTCGCACCCGTGCTTGCACCCGGTTATGAAGTTGATGCTCTCATCGCACCAATCGATCTTCGTCTTTCCCATCTGCCCCTCCCAGGCACGCTGTCCGCAGCGCGCGCTTGGCTACGAAGCGCGAGGACTCGTCGCTCGTCTCCGTGGCGATCTCCAGCATCGGCTCCGCGAGGAACGAGAGCACGTTGGCCGAGCGCCGGTTGGACCAGGATAGCAGCCAGTCTCGCTGCTCATCTGGACCGAGGCCTTGGGCCTCCGTGACGAGCCAGATGTTCAGCTCATCGAGGGCGCACTCGTTCGGTGGCTCGACGTGCTCGAGCTTCGCTTCGCACTCACCGTCTCGACAGAACGCGCACCCGCCGCACCGCTCTGCGGGTAGGCTCCTACGCTTGTACGACTCCAGGTGCCGCACGTACTCCCGAAGGAGGATGAGCGCGTCGTGCTGAAAGCGATCCAGCACGTCCTCGTACCCCGACTTGATGAGGCCTCTCCGCTTCAGGTCGTACTTGCTGTGGCACTCCACGCAGACCCGCGCCGAGGACGTGTCGCTCGGCTTCATTCCCTTCCCTCCGTCATCCCCGAAGTGGTGGAGCTGTACCCACGGGCGCTGCTCGCAGACGCAGCACGGAGCTGGCGCCATGAACTCGTGGCAAAAGCGGAGGAAGGCACGAGAGCGGAACGGTTTGGACTTTGCGAGGCTCACCACGTCCACCATTGCGTCCCGTCGGAGTAGAAGCGAAGCGCATCGTACGGTGCTCCGAATCCCATGATGGGACCGGCGTCGATGTTCGCTCCTCCCTGCACGTTGACGAAGTTCCCCGCGTGTCCTTTGCTCTTGGCTACGACCTTGGTGTATGGCGGGATGCTCGTCGGATCTGGGAGGCTCACGGTGATGCCCGCGGCCGTCAACTCGACGAGGTCGACTCCGCTGTTGACGTTCCCGCTCGTAGACCGCTGCTGCACGGTCATGAACTTCGGAGGACCGCCGACGTTCTGTGCGGTGAGCCACTCCGCGATGCCCTCGATGATGACGGGCCAGGTCTTCGGCTCTGGGAGCCACGCGGCCCCGGTCGGCTGTGTCTCCCCGATGCTGTTCTCAACGTGGTCGCCTGGAGCGCCGAGCGAGATCCTGATGTTGCCGCTCCCCGAGGCGTCTGCGACTGCTTGGATCGCAGCGATGATGTCGTCCTTGATTGCCATCTACTTCAACCCCTTCCGGCCCGTGCGCTATCGCACCGGGCGCAGCTCGCGCATCGCAGCCTTGTATAGCCTGTTCCAGATCCGCAGATCCGAGGCCGTGACCAGGCCGTCCGATGCGTAGAACTTCTCGTCGATGTACTTGACGTCGTGGTCCATCGGTAGCTCGCCGTTGAAGAGTCCACTCGGCCAGCGGCCGACGACGGTTCCACTCCGCGCTCCGTACTCCCGCGCCCAGAGCGTGACGGCCTCGCGGTCATCGTCGATCTCGACTACGGAGACGAGGTGCGACACGGAGATCCCATCGTCGCTCCTGGTCCGCGTTATCGTCCTCGGCGCTTGAGTCGCGGGTGGTGCTCCATTCCCCTCTTGTCCATCCCCGTCTTCGCGAGATCTCCGAGGGCGATGACTACGAGCACCAGCCCGAGTCCTCCGATCAGAATCATCAGCATCATCCTCTCCTCCCATGCAGCGACGGTGGTACGCCTTCCCGTCGTGGATGACCGCTTGCCCCTCGGGTATCTCCTCGAGACAGGCCGCACAGCGGCTCTCGTCGGCAGACTCCTCCTCGGCCCCAGGCACAGCGCGGCGGTTCACCTCGACGATCTCTCCGTCCTCCAGCTCGACGAGGGTACGGTACACGCGGATCTTCTGCTGCTTCTCCCCCACTCCGTCAGTGACGTCGAGGTCGGCACGCTGCACGAGAGTCCGTCGAGGGTAGAGCAACTCAGAGGACCTGACCGTTGCGTCGGGGAATCCAGCGCCGCCGACGAACTGATCGCCAGGTGCCATCTCGGCGGGCAACTCGTACTCCTCCGAGGAGAATAGGTCGAGCCAGTCCATCAGCGTTCCGGCGTCTCGCGCGCCGCCCTTCGCTTCGCAGCCATCGTCTTGCCGGTCTTGATCGGGCCGTCGACAGGACGACCGCCACGGGTCACGGCACGACGGCGCTGACCGAACGAGGTCGGCTTCTTGTCCACGGTCATCGTGATGTTCACGTCGAGGTCGGCGCCGCTGTGAACGGCACTCACGGCGAGCACGTTGAAGCCGCGCTTCGCCGCCTCCTCCCGAACGCGATCCTTCCATCCCTTCTTCCGCGTGAACTCGTCCACAGGAATATCGATCTCGACGCGCTCCACCATGCGCGAGGCACCCTCCCCGTCCTTCGCTGCGGCATCGTGTCGGTAGATCCCGATCACGGTCTTCTGCTTCGTTGCCATCATCTCCTCCTACGGTGCGGGCGCTCGGCCTCGTAGAGCTTGCACGCCCTGTTGTCGTCGACGTGCTTGCACGTCAGCTTCGTCTTCTTGCACAGCCCGAGTTCGGATAGGAACCGGCACTCGATGTCGTCCTCCATCTTCGCGACGAGCTCCCTGATGTAGCGGAGGATCGATGGGCCGAGGAAGACGTTGCGCTCGAGCTGCTCGCGGTACTTGAGCAAGCGCCTGTGCGCGAGGCCCCCTGGTCGGGCAGCTTCGAGCAAGCGGTCAACGGTATCGATCAGAGCTTCCGCCACGTCACTCCTCCCAATACTCCAGCGCCTTGTCGATGCGGCTGCGGTAGAACCGCACAGCGTCGATCCTCTCGCGGATCGTGCCGTACTGCGCGCAGCTTCCGTCTTTCCTCTGTGCCCTCGGTCCTCCAGCGTAGAGCGAGAGCGGCCCGATCCAGTCGGCGTCCTCCCACGCGAACTCGCTGCCGAAGATCCCTCCCGCGCCGTCCTGCTGGCACTTCGGCAAGAAGTGAGTCATCCAGCGCGTGCCGAGGAGGACGCACAGCTTGGGATTGTGGAGCACCTTCTCGGGCGCGTAGCCAGCGAGGGCCTTCCCGTGTAGCTGCATCAGGCAGACCTCACCGCGCCCGTTCTCGCTATCATTGACCGCATCGGGAGTCACCGAGGACTCCTTCGCGATCATGTAACCGACGACGAGGTGGTCGTTCTTCGCGCCGGGTAGTTGGCCCCCGATGTCGGTAGGCCCATCTTGGTACATGCGGACTGCCTCGACGACGTACTCCGCGAACCTGTAGAAGTCCTCGCGCCGCGGGTCGGAGGCCTTGGCATTCTGATCGTCGAACCACATCTCCCAGAGCTGCACGACCTCCTCGACCATTCGCTCCTCGCTGACCATGTACTCGGGCTGCTCGACCGTCTCGACGGGGGCCTCGAGGTCGAGGGCCGCAGCCTCGTCGCATGAGCAGCAATGCTCGTCGAAGACCAGGGGCGGCTCGGGCCGCTCAACCATCCAGGGGCGCGTCTCTGCCTCCCCTCGATCCGTCGAGCTAGCGAGCAAGAATACTGCCGCCACGATACCGATGAATGCATAGGTAAGAACGTGTCGCATGCTATCTCCTTCCGATAGGCCACCCTTCCGCGAACTGCCAGAACAGGTGGCTGACTCTCTGCTCGTACTCCTCCCACGGGAACCCGGCCGGGTCCCACTTCCGCTTCGAGCACTGGAGGTGCCCGATCAGGCCGACGTGATCCGCGTGTCGCCCGAAGACCTTGCGCGGGATCTCCCCGTTTACGTTCCTCGGGAACTTCGGCGCCATCTTGAACATCTGCTGCAGCGGGACCGGGGGGTTGAAGCCGACGTTGTAGTCGCCCTTCCTCCGACCTCCCTCCATGCAGATCGCGACCCAGAGGCCAGCGGCCCACCGCGCTGCGGCTTCTACCTGGGGAGCGGGGAAGCAAAACACGGTCCGCTTGCGCCCCTGAAGCGTCTCGACCTTCGTCTTGTGCGGAAGGTTCCCCGTGCGCTTCCTGTTCGCGGCAGAGTAGTAGTTCGGTCGCTTCTCCGCGTCCGGCCAGAGGCAGCACTCGGCGCCGACGCTGATGCGGTTGTGCACCTTGCCAGCGTGCCAGGCTACCTCGACGGCATTGAGGAACTGATAGATCCTCCCGTCGTCCTCGATCGCGAACTGCACGGAGAGGCCGCGCTGGTTGTGGAGCACCTCGCGCATGATCGCAGGGTCGGCGCGGTCCGCTCCCGAGTGGTGAAGGAACACCTGGCGGATTCCGCCAATCCCTCCCGCTCGCGGAGAGTACCGCTTGCCCTGGATGACGCGAGTCTTGACCTCCCCGGTCTTGAGGTCCTCGCTGGTCACGACGGAGCGGTTCGTGTCGTACTGGCTGAACCCATCATCCTCGTACCACTTGATGACCCGCGTGCCGATGTCGATCGCGCAGTTGCCGATGATGAGCGCGTTGTCCGCGTTGAACGGTTCTCCGGCGAGCGCCAGCTTTTTCTCGACAGCCATCGCTAGCCTCCTTCCTTTGTAGTTCCCGACGAAGTGTACCACGAACTAGTCGCCGGCCGGTTTCCCTTCTCCTGGTCGCGAGCCTCGCTTGAGGAGGTCAGCAAGCTGGCCGTCGCTCTCCACAGGGACGGGCTGTTGCTGCCTCGCCCGCTGCTGTCCTCCGATGATCGTCGCGAGCGCGGCGGTCTGCATGGCCATCTCGACCTGGATGCAGTACACCTCGCCCCTTGCCTTTACCGCGGCGAGGGACTCCAGCGCGTGGCAATGGCCCTCGGTGTTATCCGCAGCGAGGCACTCGGACGCGAGCTCGTCGAGGCGGTCGATCTCGTCCTGCATGGCGCCGATGACGCGCCTCTTGATCTGCGCCTCCCGAGTCTCGGGTTTGGCCGTGTCGTCCGTCGTTTTCGCGTCGCCGGCGCCGTCCTCGGCCTCCGGTACAACCGTGTCTCTCTTGTCCTCGTTCACAGCGTCTCCCTCCTATCCGCGAAGTGCGGCTGCTCCCACTGCTCGATCTCGGCGTAGTCGGGCGGCAGCAGCTCTACGGCCTCGCAGGAACCGTCGCCGAGAATTTCGTCCGTTACGTCATCGTACTCGATGCCGAAGTCCAGCGAAAGTTCCGGCGGCTCGCTGGCGATCCACACGCACACGGAGGGGCGAGCGCCGTTCTCATCCACCGTCCTCTCGTCACCGAGGATTCGAAGGAGGTATCCACCGCTCTTGGTCCACCTCTCGACGAGGTCATCGGTGGGGGTATCCCCATCGCGCACGACGAACTCGGGCAGTCCGTCCTCCTCGATCCCTGCGCCGCTCGCCTCCTCGTGGTACGTCTCGAGCGCAGCCTGCACAGCGCGGAGAAGACGGCCAGAGTCGGGGACAGCCTCCGCCTGCGGCTCCTCCTCCTCGACGAACTCTCCGTCGTTCTCCGTGTCTTCCAGATCGTCCTCCGCGTCGTCCTGCTCCTCACCACCGTCGGGGAGGTCGAGCTGACGTGCATCGTCCCCGAGGAACGAGGGGTCAAGGTAGCCCGACTCAACGGCGAGCTTGTCGCGGACACGGGCGCGAAGGTCGCGGATCTTGCGCGCGCTCGGCTCCTTCTTCCCGTCCTGCTCCGCGAAGCGATAGGCCTCCTCGGCAGCGGCCTCCATCGCGTCGTAGATCTGGAGCGCCTCGTGTGGGACTCCCGAGATGTAGTCCGCACAGATGTACTCCAGCGCGTGTCCCTGCCAGGTCTGCTCGCGGTACTGGTCCTCACCGCAATTCTGGATGCGGACCAACTCCGTCGCCTTGTTGACGATGGTGTCGCGAACCTCCTTCGAGACACGGAAGCGAAGCGTCACGTACCCGCCACCGACAGGGCCGGTGCCGTCGCCGGTCTTCTCGCCAGGTGCCGCGCCACCCTCGTCGGGGGAGTCGTCGGGCGAGACGACGGTGTGCGAGAGGGCGTACTGGATCTCCTGCTGACGAACGCGCACGGTCGCGACGTTGCCCTTGACCGACGACCGCAGTCCGCACTTCGAGCAGACGAGCGAGACGGATGTCCTGGTGCGCTTCTTCACGTCGAACTTGGTCGAGCCGCACTGACACGCCAAGATCCTCGTCTCCTCTGTCGGCACTCCGTTCTCGGGCGGCTTGCTATCCTTCGCGGTGGTCTTCTCCTCCGGTGTGGTTTTCTCCTCCGGTGCCTCGGTCTGCTTTTTCTGCGCCGCCTCCTTCGTGGTCACCTTCTTTGTGGTCGCCTTCTTTTTCGCGGCGGTCTTCTTCGCCTTTGCCTTGGCCATGCCCTGTCTCCTTTCCTCAGTAGTCGTCTGTCCAATGCTTGCCCCCGCCTACCCGAGACGGGGGGCCAGTGTTGTCGAAAAATCCATTGCGATGATCGCTGCTGCTCCCGCCTTGCTTCGGGGGCGGAGCGTAGCCGCTGCTGTCCTCGTCAGGGAACACGCCGTCCGTACTCGTGTCCCATCCTCGGAGGTACATTCGCGCCATGTCTGCCCAGAGCCGAATCGTACCTGTCTTGCCGTGCGTCGCCTTGGCGACGATGAGCTGAGTATCGGGGTCATCCTCACATCCCTGACGATAGTAGCCGCGACGATACATGAACCACACGACGCGAGCAATCTGCTCGATGGCTCCGCTCTGACGGAGGTCGTACAGCGTCGGCCGCTTGTCCTTCCTGTTCTCGACCTGCCGGTTGAGCTGGCATGCGAGGAGCACGGGGATCTGTAGCTCCTTCGCAATGTCGCGGAGTCCCTTCGCCGCGTTCTCGACAGACTGCGTCTGGTTGTCCCCATCATCCGTTAGCTCCCCGAGGTGGTCAACGACGAGGAGGTCGAGGCCGTGGACCTGCTTGTGCAAGGCCGCGATCTGCGCGATGCGATCCGAGGAGAGGCCAGGCGTGTCGTCTACCCAGAGCGGGAGATCGTGCAGCTTGTTCATGCCGTCGATGAGTCCCTTCCAGTCGCTATCGTGGACAGAGCGGAGCATGAGGTCGTTCAGGTCCACGTTGCCGAAGCGGGCGAGCTCCCGCATGACGACGTACTCCCGCGCGTCCTCGGTCGGCACGTAGAGGGCGGGGCGACCCTGGAGTGCGCAGTTCGTCACGATGTTGAGGCACAAGGCCGACTTCCCCATCGAGGGCCGCGCACCGATGATCGTGAGTAGCCCGGGCCAGAGTCCTCCAGTCAGCTCGTCGATGACGTCGATGCCTGTCCCGACCAGGCCTCCGGGCATCTTCCCAGATTCGATCTCCGAGAACACCCGATGGAGGTCATCCTTGAGCTGCACGGGGCCGTCGCCGGCGTCGGTCGCCGAGGCAACCGTGATTGCCTTCCTAGCGTCAGCAAGGTACGTAGGGACGTCCTCGATGCGTCGCCCGAATCCATCAGCGACGATCTGCTGTGCAGCGAAAATCATCCGGCGCACCGAGGCGCGGTCGCGGACGATCTTCGCGTAGTGGCCGACGTTCGCTACCGTCGCGACCGAGTCGGTCAGCTTGCTCATGACCATCGGCCCTCCGCACTTCTCCAGATCTCCGTTCTCCTTGAGTAGCCCACCGAGCGTCACCGCATCGACGGCCGAACCCTTCCTGGTCAGCTCGGTCATCGCCGCGAAGATGATGCGGTTCGCCTCGAGGTAGAAGTCCTCGGGACCACGGAGAATCGTCCGCACGATGGGCAAGGCATCGTTGTTGAGTAGTACCGCGCCGAGGCATGCCTGTTCTGCTTCGGCGTCGTAGGGTGGTATCCGTCCTTCCATTCTCACTTCCTTCGGCCTCTCACCTTCTGGGCGAGATCGGTGCCGTGTCTATACGCCTCTTGGGTTGCTGGTGAACGTGGGTTGTCTTGCTCGCGGCTGGCTGCGTTCCACACGAACCGCGCGAGGTCCCTCTTGCTGCGCTTCGGGTTGGCGAAGGTCCAGCCGCCGAGCTTCCCGATGAGCGCGGGCACGTTGACGCCAGGACATGATTCGTCGAGCTTCGTCGCGAGGGCCTCGGGGCGCTTTGCGTTCTGCCAGATCGTCTGCTCTCCCTTCCCAGGAACGAGGAACGTCACTTCGGTCATGGCCTTGAAGATGGCTCGCAGCCGATCCGAAGCATCAGGAGGAGGGAAGGAGGAGGCCGGGGCGCGCTCGTCGCGCCGCGGTGCGTCTGACCTACTGTGCTTTTTCTCTATTGCCAGATCCGTCTGTACTAAGAGATCTCCCATCTCCGATCTCCCATCTAAGATCTTTGCCGAACCCCGCACCGAACCGTTCGGGGAAGGGTTTGGGGTAACCGTTTCACGTTCGTCAGCAAATTCGGATAGTTGTGCTCCGCTGCGCTCCAGTGCGGTGCGATACTCCGAGGTCATCAGGTTGAGCCGGGGGTCATCGCGGCCGAAGGCAACGCGGAGGATTCTGAAGGTGCTGATGAGCCACGCATCGCGCCCGAGCGACGGAGGGATCTCGCGTAGCTGGTTCAGCCAGCCTTGGACGATGTTGCGGTTGTCGGGGAGTAGGTGTGCGACGCGACGAGGAAGGGCAATCAGGTTGTTCCCGTGATCGACGAGGACCCACGGCACGCCGCTGCGGTGCCTGGTCGCCTCCAACTGCTTGAAGGCGGAGCGCGTCCGTTTCAGCGCGCGCGTGAGTACCTCCTCGTCAGCCCATCGAAGCTCGCCGTCCTGCGGTCGGTCCCACCCGATGTCCGTCATCACGATCATCGGCGATGCCTTGAGGAGGCCAGGGCACCGCGTCGACCGTGGAGAGGTCAAGAGGTGGACGAACAGGAATCGGGCCGACTCGGGGAGCGACCGAAATACAGGGTCCTCCCAGATGTACGGCTCGACCATCGCGAACGTTCTTCGTCGCTTGGTCATCGGCTACTTCTTCGAGCCGCGCCGACCCCCGCGCCGCTGCCCGTTACGCGGACGGTCGGCCTCCTCGGCAAGGCGGCGTTGCTCCTCCTCGAACGCCTCGGCCTCCTGCCTCTCCAGCTCGAGCGCGGCCTGCTTCTCCTCCTCGCTCATCCCGCTCATGGGCGAGGCCTCCTGACCTTCGTTCTCCTGGCCTTCGTTCTCCGCGCCCTGGCTGGCGTGCTCTTCGTCGTTCTCCTCCTCGGGGTGCGGAGCCTCCTCGGAGGGCGGGCCTTCGTTGTCGCCCTGTCCCAGGCCGCTCTCCCGAAGCATCTGATCGCGGAGGCTGCCCTGCCTCATCAGGGCCGCGCCCTGCACGGTGCGGCTCGCAGCCGGCTCGCCGTTCTCCTGGCCTTTGGCATCCTCGGGGATGATGCGGCGGGCAATCTCCTCCAGCTTCTGGCTGCGGCCCGACTCGTCGATGGAGATGAGCGCGGTGGCGCGGTCGAAGTCGGGGTCGAGATCCCAGTACTTCGCGGACCAGCGGACGGCCGTCTTCATGGCCATCGCTTCGAGGTAGGCAACCCACGGGAGGCGGCGGATCTGCGCCGGGGTCATCTCCTTCTCGCCGTCGTCCCAGACCTTGACGAACCGCTCGCTGCCGTCAGCGTTGTGCTCGACGCGGATACGCTTGTCGGCCAGGATGTTCTCCCGGTGCCGCATCACGGCATCCATCGAGAACGGCTGGCCGAAGTCGTAGAAGCCGTCGTTGTAGCGGATCGCCGCGTAGACCGCGACCATCGGGCCGCGCGGCTTGCGCACGTCCCAGGTGTGGTGAAGGAACGGGTCCGAGCCGAGCCGGTGTTCGAACGCGTCGTTCGCGTGGACCAGAATCGCCTCGATCTTCCGCACTCGCGGGTCACGCCGCGCGAGCTTCATGAGTCCTCGGTATCCGATCTGGAGCTGGGCCTCGGGCTGCGACCATCCCCAACGGCCGTGGTCGTCTTTCTCGCGCTTCGACCTCGTCGCCAGATAGGCCTCCCCGAGCGGCCCCTCGAACCGCAGTCCGAGGGAAGCGGCCTCGAGGACGGCGCCGAGGATCGAGAGCGGTGTCGCCTTGAGGATCTCCTTGTCGGTTCCGATGGTGGCGAGGACGGCGTTGATCCACGCATCGACCTCGGCCGGGGAGCCGAGCGAGCCGGCGATCATCTCGCGAATGCCCTCGCTCTCCAGGCGGTTCTTGACTGCTTCGTACGTCTCGTGTGCCATGTGGTGCCTCTCCTTCGTTGCGGACCTCAGTCCAACTTCGGCACGATCGCCTTGGCTGCGTTCTCGATCGCGCTGTGAATGTCCTCAAGCTCCAACTCCAACATCGCCGTATAGAGATCGGCGCGGGCGCGGAGCTCGTCGAATTCTTCCATCCCTACCTCGATGTCGTGGTCCCTCCCAGCGAAGTCCTCCAGCTCCGTCTGGATAGTGATGATCTGGCTCTCGTTCTCGTTCCCTGCGTCGGCCTTTTTCTTGTCCTTCGGGCCGTAGTAGTTGAACTGCATGCGCGGCTCGCCCTGCTTGTCGTACTTCTTCAGGTCGAGGTCGGGATAGTCGGCCTGGAGTGCCTTCTTGTCGAAGGACTTTCGGCCAGCCACTTCGCGGTACAGAAACTTGTGCGGACCGACCTGCACGGCGTCGAGCTTGGCCTCCTCCATCACCCCCGCGATCCGCCGCTTCGCTGCGTCCATCGCCTTTGCCGCGGCGACCTCTCGTTCCTTTGCTAGCTTGAGGGTGTTGACGGCATCGTTCCAGGCCTCGCCTTCGAGCTGCGTGTACTTCGCCCTGGCCGGCCGCTTCGCCGGTTGCTTGTAGGTCTTCGTCGCGGGAGGGACACCCGGCTCGACGGCTTCCTTCCAGAAGCGAGTCGCGTTGTGCTTGATGACCTCGATCATCTCCTCGTCGATGGGCAGTTCGATGATCTGAAGGGCGACGTTCTCGCACTCGTAGATGACGAGCCTCGTACCCTTGACCTTGCCGAGCCACTTCTTGGGATCGGGGAGGAACGGCAGCTCGCAGACGTTCGCACAGTGGGCGTGGTGCTGGCATTGCACGAGGTAGCTATCGCGGACGCCCGATGAACGGAACGAGTCCGCAACTCGCTGCATCGGTGACTTGATCTCAAGCACCCATCCGTCCTCGCAGAATCCGTCGAAGTCCGCGAACAGCGGCGAGTTCGGATCGGAGACCTGGAAGGTGTTGTACCTCTCGTCGTCCGTGACAGGGGCGTAGACCTTGATGCCCGTCTGGGCTTCGAACATGGCGGCAGCCAGAGGCTCGTACGTGTGGCCTCGCCGAAGGTGCGGGTTAGTCTTGCTGCTGAGCAAGTCGTCCTCGGTGAGCGTCTTCTTTTTCCCGATGTACAGATCGACCGGCGTGTGTCCGTAGACCTCCCCGAGCGCGAGGACCGGCGACTCGGACGAGCCGACCCCGAGGATCTGCCTTCTCTTCAACCATTCGAGTTTCGCGTTCATGCTCTGTCTCCTTTCAACCCAGTCCTGGGTAGGCGTCGTCGTTCACGGTGAACCATGCAGCGTCTTCGTCATCCTGGTGCGCGCACGTCCGTCGGTACGGACACGGCCCCGAACGGAGGACGCACGCTGCGGGGTTGCGCCTCCAGACGTTCCTCGTCTCGCCGCAGTACAGCGAGAAGTCGATCAGCTCTCCCGTGTCGCGCTTCCAATCGCGGATCGCGTCCTCCGAGATGTCGATGGTGGTCCAGTAGACGAACGTCTCGCCGCGGCTGATGAGCCGTTGCACGGTGCTCGCACAACGACCCTTCTCGACCTCGATGTCGAGGCCGTGCCGCTGCGCTTCCTCCACCCAAAGCTCGTAGGTGGTATCGCACGCCTTCTTGCTCATGCCACCTATGCCTGTACTGCCGCAATCTGGACACGGCACGAGATTGACCTTGCCCTCCTCGTAGGTGCCATCTTCGTTCCGCTGGTCGATCGTTCCCGTACCCTTGCATTTCCTGCATTGAATTGTCTCGGGGATCGAGGGCGGCTTCGTCCGCACGATCTCGATGACGGCCGTGGTGACCTTCTGCTTCGCTGCCCTCGACGCGATCCACGCCATGCCGGGGAGGTTCAGATCCATCTCGACCTCCCTGATGACCTCGCCGGGATCGGCGTTCGATGTGAACCTCCGCACGAGCACGGCGGGAGGGAGATGGGCCTCGCTGCGGTCGAGCACGGCATCGATGCGGTCGGCGTAGGTGTAGTCGTCGTCGAGCCTCTCCTCGACGACCAGATCGACGAGCGGCCTTCCCTCCTCCGTGAGCATGAACGTCGGGTCGCGGCGACCGCTGACGCGCTCGAAGTGGCTGAGGATCGCCGCTGCGTCATCGCACGTCGTGGCGACTAGGGCGGCGAGCTGTTCCCGTTCCTGCGGAGAGACGGGGCCGATGGCCTCGAATAGCTCCTGACGATACGCCTCAATGACGCTCACGGCAGCGGCGCGCGTACGTACTGAGGACAAGCCTCGCATCGTAGCGAAGTCGCGCTCGCGGAGAGCATCGTGCAGGATCGTCTTGATGTTGGGCGGCCACGGTGGCTCGTGCTTGCTCTTGCGCCGGTAGTTCTGCACGTACTCGATCTCGAACCGCTTGGGGCAGAGAGCGAGGGCGCGAAGCATCAGCGGCGTGAACCGTCCCTTCGGCCTTGCTTGGTTCTTGGTCATGCCTCCTCCGTTGCGGCTATTGGCTGCGCCGCGTCTAGTCTTCGTCGTCGTCGAAGTGCGGCATGAACGCCGCGCCGTACTCCTCCGGGGTGACCTCCTTCAGCAGCTCGTTGGGATCGCACGCGAGCACGTCGGCGATCTCCTGGAGCAATGACAGTTTGGGGTCGGCCTGTTCCAGCTGCTTGCGCACGTAGGGACGCGACCGACCGAGTGC
>Ga0272442_10000631_pt1 | contig 55490 bp, 55 predicted proteins | sample SSMForm2O_FD_200262 | JGI IMG/M metagenome (GOLD analysis project Ga0272442, IMG submission 200262) | Marine sediment archaeal communities from Little Sippewissett salt marsh, Falmouth, MA, United States - SSM-Form-2O | ecosystem: Environmental > Aquatic > Marine > Wetlands > Sediment ... | reverse complement strand
CAATGCGGTGGACCAAATAAGGACAAGATAAACGAAGCTTTAGAAAAGGCACTACTTTTAACTAAAGAGAAACTAATGAAAAAATAAACACGATTTTTTTATAATGGGATAACAACATGAACCACTGTGATTATTACTATTGTGGCTATGCACATCGTAGCAATAAACCATGGTGGTATACGTAATGATGTTTTTTCTTCTGCATCAAAATAACGTATAAGTCCTGCTGCAGAGTGAAATCCTTCGCCTTTTTTCTGTTTCGCCATATTATTTCACTATTTTCTATGCATATCATTGTAATATAAAGGTTTTACTGTTATCGGAGCAAAAATCTTTATATGGATTTCTTATACCTTGTTTTTGAGGGAGTAAATATATGAAAGAAGTAGAAACTCTCATAAAAAAAGCATTAAAATACAAAGAGGGCGGGTTAACTGAGCATGAAATATCAGATGAGTTGAATGTTTCGAAGGAGACAGCTATTTGGCTTCTGAGTAAAGGAAAAGAAAAGAAACCTAGTGGTGATGTAAAAATAGGTTGGCGCTCAGTAGGTGTTTATCCTTCAAGAGTTGGTTTTATTGCAGATGCACTTTGTGATATTGTTTTAGAGGAATGTGAAGAGGTTGACACAGTAATTGGTATCGCAATTAATGGTATACCTTTTGCTAGTTTTGTTGCTGATAAGTTAGGACTTGAAATGGCTGTTTTTAGGCCACATCATGAAAAAACTGGTGCGTTTTCCTCGAACTATGCAAGTGTTAAAGAAAAAAATGTTTTAATCGTCGATGATGTAACTGGATCGGGTAATACTTTTAGAAATGCTATTAAAGCGGCAAAAGCTGAAAAAGCAAAACCAGTGCTTTGTTTATCTGTTATAAATAAAACACCTATAGACAAGATTGGTGATGTTAAGCTTCGTGCATTAATTCGTGCGAGAATGATCTAGAAAAAAGATTTGATAAATATTTAATTGGAGATCTTAGAAATGCACTGGGCTGAAGTTTTAGCAGATGATTTACTCAAAGAAAACAAGAAACATGTTCTAGCTACAGGTATCACTCCCTCAGGTCCGATACATATCGGAAACATGAGGGAGGTTCTCACAACAGATTCAGTATATCGATGTCTACTGGAAAAAGGTGCAGAAGCTGAGTTAATATATATCGCGGATGACTACGATCATCTGAGAAAGGTTTACCCGTATCTTCCTAAAAAATATGAAAAATATGTGGGAATGCCGATCTCAGAGATCCCATGTCCTTGTGGTAAACACAAGAGTTACGCAGACCACTATCTTTTCTCATTTTTAAATTCATTAAAAGAAATAGGAATTAAACCGAAAATTCACCGTGCTAGTGAAATGTACAAAAAAGGCGTCTACAATGATGCTATACAAACCGCTTTAGAGAACACTGATAGAATCCGGGAAATAATAGAAAAAATATCAAAAAGACAACTACCAAAGAACTGGCTACCTTTCAACATAAGATGTAACAAATGCGGTAGAATAACAAATGCAAAACCACAGCTTTATGAATACCCCACAATAGAATACAAATGCGACTGTGGATATGAGGGAACCGTTGACATCAGAAAAGGAGGAGTAGGAAAACTACCATGGCGTGTCGACTGGCCTGCCCGATGGAAAATGCTAAATGTAACATTTGAACCATTCGGAAAAGATCTGGGAACAGTAGGCGGAGCAAGAGACACAGGGGAAGCAATAGTCAAAGAAATCTACAACTATCCACCACCAAAATACGCAGTCTACGAGTTCATATTACTAAAAGGCCAGGGAGCAATGCATAGCTCCAAAGGAACCGCACTTAGCTCAGAAGAAATGCTAAACATGACACCATCAGAAGTGCTAAGATTTCTGATAACTAGAAATCAGCCAAATAAACACATAGTATTCGACTCAGGACTAGGGGTGCTCAACCTGGTAGATGAATACGATCAACAAGAACGAGTATACCATGGCAAAGAGGAAAAAATCAAAGGAATGAAAGATTTACAGAAAACATATGAGCTTTCACAACCATACAACATACCAAAAACAATGCCATATCAGCTACCATACCGGCATCTAGTAACACTTATACAGATAGGTGAAAACTGGAAAGATGTCAAACAAATACTAAAACGAACAAATCAGATACCAGAAAAACTCAGCAAAGAAGACGAAGAACACCTCAAACAAAGAGCTGAGCATGCACAATACTGGCTAAATAATTTTGCACCAGACATGGTGAAATTCAGAATCAAAAAAACACTGCCTAAAATAAAACTCGAAAACGATCAGAAAAAATTCCTGGAAGCATTCCTAGAGAAACTACCAACCCTCGACTGGAACGCTGAAAACATACATAACGAAATATACGAAGTCTCAGAAAAAACAAATATTCCAATTAAAAAATCATTCAAAACCCTATATCAAATAACCCTTGGTCAGGAGAAAGGACCACGAGCAGGATTCTTCATATCAAATCTTGATAAAGATTTTATTCTAAAAAGAGTCAAAGAAGCAATTAAATAGGAAATCTTCTCTTAACGTTTCTCATTCTTATGAAAACCTACGTTGAAGTCTACGGTTGCACGGCAAACAAAGCTGATGCAAACCTGATAAAAGGAATAATAAAAAACAGCAGACATGAGCTAGTTGAAAACATAAACGACTCAGATTTAATCGTTATTTTAACCTGCACTGTTATAGATACCACGGAGCAAAGAATGCTCTCCCGTTTAAAACAACTTAAAAAAACAGGTAAACAAATTGTCGTAGCAGGATGCATGGCTTCAGTACAAGCTGACAGAATAAGATCAGTTCTTCCACAAGCAAAACTACTTCCACCTCAGCATTCTCACAATATTTCTGATATTTTAGATGGAAAAGAAAAAAACTACACATCAGAGAATAAAACAATTTTCCAAAAACATCATGATCAAATAACTGCGCCGATAGCTATCGCTGAAGGATGCATGTTTTCATGTTCCTATTGTATTACATCCTTGGCCAGGGGTAAACTCAAAAGCTACCCAATCCCCGAAATAAAAGAAGACGTAACAAACGCGATAAAACAAGGATGTAAAGAAATACAGCTTACATCCCAGGATACCAGCTCATACGGATTAGATACGAAGAGTGATCTAGGTGAGCTACTGAAGGAGATAACAAAAATCAAGGTGGATTTCAGAATCCGAGTTGGAATGATGAACCCTTTTACATGTGCTAAAAACATTAATTCAATAATAAATGGCTACAATGATCCAAGGATTTACAAATTCATTCACATCCCAGTTCAATCAGGGGATAACAACATCTTAGAGAAAATGAATAGAAAATATAATGTTGACAATTTTTTAGAGACCATTACAATGTTTAAAAAAGCATATCCAAGTATTACATTTTCAACAGATATAATTGTTGGTTTTCCATCAGAAACAGATGAGCAATTCCAGGAAACAATTGGCCTAATTGAAAAAATCAAACCAGATATAACGAATATCACTCGTTTTTCAGCACGTCCATTTACTAAAGCAAAAACCATGAAAGGACGAATAAAAACAGAAATCGTAAAACAACGATCAAGGAAGTTAACAGATATATGTAGTAAAATTTCAAAAGAAAACAACGTTCAGCATATCGGAGAAAAACACACCATTTTAATAACTGAAAAAGGAAAAAACAACACCATGGTTGGAAGATCAGAAAACTATAAACCTGTTGTAATTAAACAAAAAGTTAAAATCGGTGATTTCGTAAAAGTTAAAATCATTGATGCTGCCTCTACTCATCTTGTCGGAAGTATTATATAGCACACCAATTATTTGTGGAATCGTGGAAGGGATGATCAAAGTAGCTATTAATGGATTCGGGAGAATAGGTCGAAATACACTTCGTGCAGCATTGGGCCATTCTCAATATGCAAAAAATTTCGAAATTGTAGCAGTAAACGATCTTGGTAACACCAAGACACTTGCTCATCTTCTAAAATACGATTCCATCTATGGTAAATTCAATGGTAATATAGAGGCCAAAGACGATGGAATAATTGTCAACGATAAATGGATTAAATTTTACTCACAGATGAACCCCTCAAAGCTTCCGTGGAATGAATTAGACATCGATGTAGTGATCGAATCCACGGGTATTTTCCGTGATCGCGATGGCGCATCACAACATCTAAACGCAGGAGCAAAAAAGGTAATAATATCAGCACCAGCAAAAAACCCTGATATAACAATAGTGCTAGGAGTAAATCAACAACTCTACGATGCAGAAAAACATCATATAATATCCAATGCATCATGCACAACAAACAGCCTAGCACCACCAGTAAAAGTACTAAATGATAACTTCGGGATAGAACAAGGATTCATGACCACAATACACTCCTACACAGGAGATCAACGTATCCTTGACTTCCCACATAAAGATCTACGAAGAGCAAGAGCTGCTGCCGTATCGATCATCCCCACCACAACAGGTGCCGCAAAAGCAATATCATTAGTTATACCAGAACTACAAGGAAAACTCGATGGGATAGCAGTAAGAGTACCAACACCAGATGGATCATTAACAGATCTCACATGTATACTAAAAAAAGATGTAACATCTGAAGAAATCAACAACGCTTTCAAACATGCATCAGAGAATAATCTAAGAGGCATAATGGAATACACAGAAGAACCACTTGTATCAACAGACATAGTTGGAAACCCACATTCAGCAATAATAGATGGACTTAGCACAAAAGTAAACGGTGGACAAGGACGACTTCTAAAAATACTATCCTGGTATGACAACGAATGGGGGTACTCCTGTAGAATAGTAGACCTCATCAACTACATCTTTACAGGTCAAAAAAAAACAGCTGAGATGCAAATAACACAAACAGTATAAAACTATTTTAATAGTTTTTAAATATGTTTAAATAATCTTTTTATATAACCCTTCACTGGAGGAAGTTTTATGAGGGAATATAACACACTTGATGATTTTGATTTAGAAAACAAAACAGTACTATTACGCGTGGATTTTAACATGCCACTTGATAAAAACACGTTAGAAATACTTGATACAACACGTATTAAAAGAGCGTTACCAACAATAAAAGAGCTAATAAATAAAAAAGCAAAAACAGTAATCCTTGCACACCAGGGACGTCAAGGTAGTTGGGATTTCATCAACATGGAAAAACATGCGAAAGCACTCGAAAAAATCCTTGGACAACAAGTAAAATTTGTTGATGACATATATGGTGAAAAAGCACAAAACATGATTAAAAACCTGCAACCCGGTGAAGTGTTAATGCTTGATAACGTGCGGAAATACAATGGTGAGACAGAAAAAAAACCAGCAGAAGAACACGCCAAATCAGAACTAGTACAAAAACTATACCCATTAGCAGATCTATTTGTAAATGATGCTTTTGCCGCGGCACACCGTCCTCAATGTTCACTTATAGGTTTCACAGTAGTATTACCATCAGCCGCAGGACGACTTATGGAAAAAGAACTGACAACACTAAGTAAAATCATTGCGAACCCTGAGAAACCCTCTGTTTTTCTATTTGGTGGCGCCAAGTTCTCAGATGTAATAGTAACCATTGAAAGACTCCTGGAAAACAAAACAGCAGATAAAATAATACTAACCGGTCTTCCTGCAAACGCGTTTCTAAAAGCCGAAGGCATAAAACTTGGAGGTAAAAATGAGGAAATGCTGGCAAAAGAGGGGACACCTGAAAACTACGAGGAAATCAAAAAACTGCTTTCCAAATATAAAGATAGCATATATTTGCCATCTGATTTTGCACAGCAAAAAAACACTGATAGAAATGAGATAAAAGTCTCTGAGCTTCCAACAGATTACAGTCTATTTGATATAGGTGAGAAAACAATTGAAAACTTCAAAACTATTCTTTCTAATGCTAAAACTGTTTTTCTCTCAGGGCCATGTGGTGTTTTTGAAAACCCTGCATTTATGAAAGGGACACAAGAGATATTTACCCATGTTGCAAACTCTGATGTGTTTTCCATTGTTGGTGGTGGTCATACAGTGGCAGCAGTAGAAAAACTAGGCATTATTGATCGTATTTCCCATATTAGCACCGGCGGAGGATCACTTGAGAAATTTATGATGGGGGAAAAATTACCTGTCGTTGAAGCATTAAAAAAGGTTAAAATATAAAAAACCTTTATTTTTTTGAAATTAAGATGAAAAATATTGAAATATATGGTGCTGGTCTATCAGGTCTCACTGCCGCTATTAATCTTGCAAGAGATGGTTACAAAGTAACAGTATTTGAAAAAGAAAAAACTTTAGGTGGTGCTAAAACCTATACCCCAAGTGTTCATGCAACACCAATTCATTTTGAAAAAATGAAAAACTATATCGGCATTGATGTTGAACCTTTTTTTTCAAAACTTGATATTTTTAAAGCAAATATATATAATAAGAATGTAACTTTTAAACCAGATCATATTTATGTAACGGAAAGGGGAAGTTCAAAAGATGCACTTGATTATAATTTATATAAAATTGCTGAAGAAGAGGGAGTTAATTTTGAGTTTTCTCACCCATTGACAACTGATAATATCCATGAATTAAAAGAAGGATCAATAATCGCAATAGGTCAAAACACTCCAATTAGCAAAAACCTAAAAATTAGACATATACCTCTAAAACATTATCATGCAGTTAAAAAAACTAACAATAAAAAAAATATTTGTGTAGCATTCTTTAGTCAGAAAAATAGTGGATATTTTTATATTGCTAGTAAAAATGGATTAATTAGTGCATCAATCGGTTTTAGACAAAGTTCCAAAGCAAAATACCTAAGAGACGTAATTGAAAAAATTAAGCAAACTGAAGGATTTGAATTCGATAAATGGACATTAACACCATATGCAATTTTTGCAGAAAAAATCCAGCTTTTTAAAAAAATAGCAAATAAAAAGATAATTTTAGCAGGTTATATTAGTGGTTTTTTTGACCCATTTTTTAATTTTGGAGTAAATAGTGCACTTGTTTCTGGTAAAATTGCTGCAATAACAGTCAGATCAGAAAAACAAGGTCAACAAGAATTTAATAGTTTTACTAAAAATCTGAGATATACCTTTTTAATTGACAAATTATATACAATGCTCCAGTTAAAAAATATATTTATTCCATGGATTGTTAAAAAATCTAATATTCCTGTTATTACAAATAGTATCAATTCAATACCTGGTTTCACACATGATAAATGTTTAGAAATTGTGAAAGTAGAATAATTCAAATCAAATTTTTTTTTGGAAATAATCAAATATTTCGTTACCATTTCATTTTTTAATCTGGGCTGGTAGATCAGCTGGAAGATCGTCACCTTCGCAAGGTGGAGGCCACGGGTTCAAATCCCGTCCAGTCCATAACTATTTTCTTGAAGAATTTTTGGTCAAGAGAGTTGAGCCTATCTCCAGATTCATTTTTTTAGAATAATCTATATATATTATGCAATAATTTATTGCAATTCATGACTATCGATTACTTGACGATTTTCCTTCTGATGATTTCTGGTTTCGGAAGTGGATTATTTATAGGTCTAGGATCTGGTACAACAGGAACCATTATGATTACTTTTTTAACAGTTTTTATGGGACATTCTATTCATCAAGCAATTGGTACAAGCCTTATGATTGATTGTATCATTGGTGGCATAGCTGGATTAATATATATAAAACATAGAAATGTGAACATCCGACCAGGGCTTCTACTTGCATTCACAGGTGTTATCGGGGCTTTTATTGGTAGCAGATTTACATCATCTGCACCTGAATCAGGGTTAGCTATTGTTATTGGTTTTATAATGATTGTATTAGGTGCAAATTTTTTAATAAATGGTTTTCAAAAAAACATCGATTTTGTTGAATCAAAAATCAATTTTAAAGGTATTTTAAAACATAAAACTATTTTTCTTTTTATTACGGGGCTTTTTCTTGGTTTCATGTGTGGTTTTATGGGTGTAGGACTTGCAGGAATAGTTGGATTAACCCTGATTTTTGTTTTTGGTTATGAAATTCATAAAGCAGTTGGTACAGCTTTGATAATGATTTTTTTTATATCAGGATCAGGAACCATTGGTCATATAATCAACAATGAAATCATTTATACCGCAATAATAATTGCAGGTTTCTCAGCTGCATTGGGGGCTATATCGGGCTCTTTAGTTGCTAATAAAATAAACGAAGATAAACTCGGCAGATTAATCGGTACAGTTATCCTCATCCTTGGAACAATCATGCTACTTAAATATTTTCTAATATAGAGATAAGATTTCTTTGAAGAAGATCTTGATATCTATTTATGATCTTATTATTGGCTTTCAAAGACAGTAAGGTTTTAAAAAATAAATTAGTTTGTTTTGTTGATCTATTTTGAAAAATAGTTAAAGCTATTTGAATCTCCTTATCTGATAATTTCAAATTTTTAATTAACGAACAAAAGAAAATGTTAAGTCCCTTCTGATATGCTAACATGTCTTCACTTTTTAGAGAATTAACATGTTTACAATAATCAAGAACAGTTTCTAAAAAAACCATTTCCATCATATTCACTACTTCAAAACCAATAAAATGTGCAGGTACTTCTGTTGTAAAAACCTGAAATAACTCGCCATCAATAGGTCTAGCTCTAGATTTTGAATCAAAGATGAAATTCCCAAGATTTATATCAATCAATGCAGAGTTTTTTTCATAGGATTTTTTAATAGCTGTTCCCACTGCAGCACCGTATTTCTCAAAATCCTTTTTTTTACTATTTTTGGTGTTTAAACTTTCATGAATCGCATCAGTTAATTTACTGTATATGGATACTCCAACCGCTCCATTTTTATCAGATATTGCCTGAGTGACCGTTGCAATATCATTTATGAATATCCATATTGGACCGATTCCTTCCTTTTTTTCCTTCCAATTGTCACCTAGTGTGTAAAGAAATTTTTTATGATTGGTCCATAGATATTTTGGATGTGGTTTAATAAAATTATTTTTGTAATTATGTTTAATCTCATAGATTCTATGATGTTTTCTAAATTCAGATGACATCATTGGTAGATACGACCATATAACAGAAGTAAATAACGAGTTTATGCTCCTTGAAAAATTATATTTTTGAAATAATACAATTTTAGAAGTATTTTGAAAAAAGATTTCGTGCATATAGATATAAGGAAGATGTATCGTAGTTCGTTCTTTATCAGATGGATGGCATGTAAGTACTGTTTCTACTCCTCCATAGTTTTTTCCCATAAATTCAAGATAGTCTTGAATTTCTTTTTTTGAAAAAGGATCCCAGAAATAGTTATTTATCCACCTGTTGTAATCAAGTTTTGTTTGCCTTGTTTTTTTTATACCATCATAACCTATTTTATCATTATAATCTGTTCTCATGTCAGGTTTCCTTTTTATTATTCATTTTATTCTTGTACGTATCAGTTTCTTTTTAATTTTGAAAAAAATTCTTAATATAATCTTATGAATCGGATTTAATACTCTACCATGCAGGACATATGTATCCGTATTTTCTTCAGATGACCATACATATGCATGTGTATGTTTATCCCATAACTCAACTTTATAACCAGATATCGCTAGAGCAAGAGCATATTGATCCTTTTGGTAATTATAAGGAGAAACATGGGCCAAATCCAGTTTCATATATTCCATAAAATCTTTACTTATTTTTTTATGTGAATTGTTCTTAAAAACCATAAAACCCTTGTTTGGCACAGGAATCGGTTTTTTGTTATGATCTTTAAATAATTTTTCCCATTTTTGCTTATCTATATTGTTCCATGAACAGGCTATCCTAAAACCTACATCAAAATCCCCGCCAATCAACTCCTGAAGGTTTTTTTTAATAATTGTATCACAATCTAAAATAAACACATTCGAGGAGGATATTTCTCCAAGATGCCCCATGATCTCACCATATCTTGAAGGAGGTCTTCCTGACATGTATTTGAATGGTAAAGTTACATTATCTACCTGTTTTACTATAGCATATTTATTAAAAATGTTATAATTATGTTGTGAATAAGGCGGAGTATAAAAAACGATTATTTTTTCTCTATCAATAAAACGGTAAATTGATCTAAGTGAACTTATTAGTTCTTCTGGCATTTTTCCCTTGTCACATAGGGAGTAGACTATCATAAAATCGTCTTTATTTTTCATATATTAATCACTATTTTTTTCTGTTATAAAGCGTAATCTTATGCCTCTGTAATTTTTATTTAATATAATTACTATTCATATAAATTTTTGTTAAATAAACTTTAGAATATTACCAAGGTCTTTCATAACCTAGACAATTATTTTTTGCAATGCGCAAAGTTAAAATCTCGGGTTCAACTCCTGCTTATTCCATAAATCTTCACTTATTGACGTGTTTTTTGATGATAACTGTTAAATATAAGATATTCATCTAATTCCTAGCTATGGGGGAATTAAAAAACAGAATTTATATAGTATTATCCATATTATATACTCCCAACGTAATACCAATATATATGTGAAGTGAAAAAACATGAAGATATTACTAATAATGCCACATCCTAATCCTAAAAGAAGCTTTTTAAATAAATTTAACTACCCTTGTCTAACACTACAACAAATAGCTTCCATAACACCTGAAGAACATAATGTCAGCATTATAGATGAAAGATATGAAGACATAAACTTTTTTGAAAATTATGATCTTATCGGCATCTCATGTTTAACTTATAACTCTAAAAGAGGATACGAGATATCAAAAATTTTTAGACAAAAAGGAACACCTGTTGTTTTTGGAGGATACCATGCATCATTAATGCCCGATGAAGTCAAACAACACTGTGACAGCGTTGTAATCGGCGAAGCTGAATACACATGGCCAAAGGTTTTAGAAGATGCCGGAAAAGGAAAACTTAAAAAAATCTACAAATCAGATAAACTTGTAGAACCAGAAGATATAATACCTGCCCGTCATGATATCGGGGTTTATACAATTATGGAAGCTATCCAAGCCTCCAGAGGATGCCCAACTGGTTGTGAGTTTTGTGCAATGCAGAAAATTGAAGGACCAAGATTTCGTGGTAGACCCATTGATGATCTCATAGATGAAATGAAAAGCATCAAATCAAAAACAATATTTTTTGCAGATGCAAGCCTAACAATTAGTCCACCATTTTCAAAAAAATTGTTTAAAGCAATGTCATCACTTGACAAAAAATTCCATTGTTTTGGTAACATAAATGTCGTATCCAGGGATGACGAATTTTTAAAACTATCAAAAGAGGCAGGAGTCGACAGATGGTACCTTGGAATTGAATCAATCAATCAAGAAAACATCAACCAAGCAGGAAAAAGCACAAACAAGGTTGAAAACTATGGTACTGCAATTAAGAAAATCAAAGATCATGGAATGAATGTCACAGGTTTTTTTATGTTTGGATTAGATCACGATACACCAGAAACATTCCAAAAAACATTAGATGCTATTTATGAATGGGATCTGGATTCTGCATCTTTTAGCATAGTAACCCCCTACCCTGGCACACGTCTTTTTGAAAGATATGACAAAGAAGGTAGAATCACAAACTACGACTGGGCTCGATATGAAGAAGGAAAAGTAAATTATAAACCTGCAAAAATGACAGAGGAACAATTACTTGGAGGTATTAGATACATTGCAAAAGAATTCTTTTCAGTAAAACAATCCTTGAAAAGAAGTTTCAATCAGTACCAATTGAACCCTATAAATGGAACTATAACATTTATCGAAAATATGTCACTAAGATATTTTTATAAATTTGAAAAACTAGATATTTAACAATGAAGGGAAAAAAAAGATGAAAGTATTATTAGTTTTTCCCCGTATAGAACATGGTCAATCCACCATCGAAGATAAAGATTCATGGAGTCCTTTACTTTTTGGTAACCCTATAATAACCCTACCTCACATAGCAGCTCTTACTCCAAAAGAACACGATGTAAAAATCGTAAATGAAAACTATATGGATCTAGATTTTAATGAAGACGCAGATATCATAGGGATAACATGTTACACTATGACTGCTCCACGTGTCTATGAGATAGCAGATGAATTCCGAAGAAGAGGAAAAACCGTGGTCTTAGGTGGATACCATCCAACTGCAATGCCCAAAGAAGCAAAAAAACATGCAGATAGCATAATCCTTGGAATGGCTGAAGCAAGTTGGCCTAAACTTTTAAAAGATTTCAAAAATGGTAAATTAAAACCAATTTATGAAAAAGACCATAGCTTTAAACCAGAAGAAATCCCACCAATAAGAAGAGATCTCATAAAAAGAAACCCTATAGTCGGAGCCGTTCAATGGACTAGAGGATGTGCAAATAAATGTGAATTTTGTGCAATTAGTAGTTTCTGCGAAAGAGGAGTAATGCGACGTAACATAAAGGATGTGGTAAAAGAAATTAAAGAAATGCCAAACAAATTCGTTGTTTTTCATGATCCGCATCTTACATCTGTTCCAAGATATGCAAAAGAATTATTCAAAGAAATGATAAAACAAAAAGTCAAAAAAAGCTGGTTGGCAAATGGGACAACCAATGTTCTTTTAAAATGTGATGAGGGATTTTTAAAACTTGCAAAAAAAGCTGGATGTGTTGAATGGTTCGTAGGATTCGAATCAGTAAGTCAAAAATCACTCGATGGTATCAAAAAAACACATAACAAGGTAGAGGATTATAAAAAACTTATAGACAGGTTGCATAAACATGGGATGATGGTACAAGCTGGGATAATATTTGGATTTGATGAAGATACCCCAGATATATTTGATATAACAATCGAGAAATTATTTGAATTGAAAATGGATGCCGTTGAGGTTAACATTCTAACACCATATCCTGGTACACCATTGTTTGATAGGTTTGAAAAAGAGGGGAGAATACTTACATATGACTGGTCTAGATACAACCAGGTAGATGTAGTTTATCAACCAAAAAACATGTCTGTGGAAGAATTACATGAGGGAGCTAGACGAGTTGCAAAAGAATTTTATACTCCTCCAAATGTTCTCCTAAGGATTATAAAATCATATTGGTATATTAAAAAGATTTCATCATTTTTCCCTGCTGGTGCGAATCTTACTTATAGGAGATATTATAAAAGAGATTTCAAATTTTAATCATCTTTTTTTAGATAGTAAAAATGAATAAACTCTGTCCCAGGAGTTAGATAAAACAAAATCGTTAATTCTAAAATATTTTGATAAAAACTTCTTTTTTGCAGTTATATCACCATTTTTATCAGTTGCCACGCGATATATAACTCGAGTTTTATCATCGATATTATTGATAAGATACTCGAAGAGTTCTTGTGGTTTTTTAACTCCGAATAGTATGAAAATGACATCATAATCTTCTTGGAGATACTTTAGATCAGTGACATGTTTGAATTTGATTTTATCTTTTAAACCCTTTTCTTTGACATATCTTTCTGCTTTATCAACTGCTAATTTATCTATATCAACTGAGATAATATTTGAATTAGTTTTCATGGCTACAAGAATACTTGTTGCAGGGATTGATCCACATCCAATTATCAAAACATGATCCTTTTTTGAAATTTTTGCTAATTTAATTTCATAATCTACTATGTCATTATACCACTCAATATAACTCGATGAAAGAACATCAAAATTATAAGAAATTTTTTCAAAAATTACAAACGACCAATCCCAAATTTTTTTAAAATTACCTGGACGAAACTTTGGGAATATCTTATCATAAAAAAGGTGTTTAAAATAATTTATCAATTTTGAAAATATTCCTTCATTTTTCATAATAAACAATCTCTGAACTTTTTTAATCTAATAATTATATGATTTTTGTTTGACAATTAATTTAAACTTACCTGTTTTTTCATCAATGGGGATATCTTTTACTACTTTTATTTTATATTTTACATCATCGAAATTCTTCTCAGAAAGAAGAATATCCATCTTATTTTTTGCCTCCTTAACTACAATTTTTTCATCTTTGCCTTTAACTACTATCATGAGGTCGAATGATTTTTTATCTTTAAGAATTATTTGTAATTTATCCAATCCTTTAACATAAAAATCTGTCATTACCAAGGGATGAATGAAATCCATATTACCTTCTTTGTTCTCCAGCCATATTGTTGCCTCATTTCTGCCTACAACATCATCAATTAATGTAAATGGAAGTTTTTTAACTGGATCATTTTTTAGTACTACATAATCATCTATTCTATATCTTATAATAGGTTGTGTTTTATTGATTAGATTTGTTAAAAGTATATAATTATCTTTTATCTCAATAAGAGCAAGATCGTCTCTTAGATAAATACCATTGTACTCAGTTTTACCTACACCTAGAAAAAAACATTCGCAAAATGCGTACATGTTTGCAAGAGGCAGATTAAAAATCTTTTCAATATATTTTTTCCCTCTGGGAGTTATACCTTCACCACTGCTGACAAGATATCTGGGTTTAATATTTAGAATTCCTTGTTCTTGTTTTTCAGCGAGTATCCTTAAGCTATTAAAATAGCCAACTAATATATCTGGTTGAAATTGATTTAATTTCTCAATGTTTTCATCTAAGGGTTTATTGATACTTAAAATTAGAGATTCACAGAATAATTTTGTCAACCCCATATCTGATGCCCAGGCTAAAGAACTTGCTGCTGTGAAATGACCACCAGCAGCACCTATAAACGCAGTTTTATTTTTAGAGAAGCTGAATTTGTACAATTTAGTAAGATAGGTAAAAAAGAAATCCCATTCTTTTTTATTATAAATAAAATATCCAATTTTCCCGGATGACCCTGAAGTATGTATAACATGATATTTATTCTTAAATAAATCATTAGGATCATTGCTTTTTTCTAAAAATTCTAATACTTCTTTTTTAGCTATACCATTGGGTACAATAACATCATCAAAATTATCAATTACTAAATCCTTATTTACAGTGGGAATCTTGCTAATATCAATAGTTGCTAAATCATTTTCTTTTATACCATTTGAATTGTATAATTTGTTATAGAACTTTGAGTTTTTATAAGCGAATTTTAAGATTTTCCGAAACCTTTTCTCCTGTAAATTAAGAATATCTGCTCTGGATGCTTTTTCATGAATATATGACTCTATTAAAGCTCGCATCAATGTAAAGGTGCCCATAGTGACAATATCCTTTTTTTATTATTTAGAGTTTTTAACTCGAATCTAAACCAAGTTTAGTTATTAGATAAACACATCTTTATATATTAAATATATTATCATATTAATAAAATATCTACCTTAAGGAGATAAAATGGCATTAATGAACCCATATCTTAACCCTTTTTTCCTACTTAGAATCGCAGCAAGCTATCTTTCAGATATTACGAGAATATGGGATTTTAATGATGAACAAACTAGGAGATATCAGGATAAATCACTAAGGAAAATAGTAAGATACGCTTACAATGTTCCATTGTATCATAAAAAATACAAAGAAAATGGCATACATCCAGATGATATAAAAGGCGTAGACGACATTAATAAATTACCATTTATAACAAAAGATGATCTGAGAGATAATTACCCAAATGATATTATCCCCAGAGATTTTGATATTACAAAAAGTTTTTTAGTATCAACCTCGGGGTCCACAGGTAAACCTGTTTTTATGTATTATGATTTGTTTAATACCATAAAGCATTTGGAGGGCTTTTTAAGAGCTCTTAGAGCCCTTAATGAAAATTGGCAACAAACAAAAATAGTTCAAATTATTGATCTCGCTCCGAGTACTACAGAAAAAGCAATATTTAGAGATGGCATTAATTCATTTTTAAAAAGATTTGTCTCCATGAATAATCACTATTATTTCCATGTTGATAGTAAACCAGAGGATTTAATTATAGAGTTAAATAAGATTAATCCGGATATAATTTCTTCTGATCCTGTGATTTTAAATAAACTTGCAAATTTAAAAATGAATGGTTATGGTAAAAACATTAACCCAAAATATGTAACATCAAGTAGCGCGATGTTAGATAGTTATACAAAAAAATATGTAGAAAAGGCGTTTAATTGCAGGGTTATAAATTATTACGCTACAACAGAAACAGGGTTGATATCATTTGAATGTTTAAAAGGTAAATATCATGTTAATTCTGATTTTGTTTTCTTAGAAGTATTAGATGAAGATTATAAGCCTGTAGAATTAGGAAAACCCGGGCATGTTGTTGTAACTAAACTTTATGGTGGAGGCACTCCAATCATAAGATATACCGGTTTAGATGATCTGTTAGTTTTAAAGGATGAAAAATGTAACTGTGGCATTAATTCCCCAATTATAAGTGATATACAGGGTAGATCTATGGAGTTAATAATATTGCCAAATAACAAAACTATAGCACCTTTTGAAATAACAACAATTCCTGCTAAAATAATGGATAAGTATCAAACATATAAAATAAAACAATTTCAGATTATACAGCATGAAATCGATGAAATTGAGGTACGTGTAGTAATCGATGAAAAATTACGAAATAAAGGACCATCTGTTGAAAAACTATTAAAAGAACTGAAAACACTTTTTTTAGAAAAATTAGGAAAAAAGATTAATCTATCACTAAATGAAGTTGATGAGATACCGATAGATAAAAAATCAAAAAAGATTAAGGTGGTTATTTCAAAAGTTAAACAATAAAACCTGTATTAAAACATCGATAAATATTAAAACATAACAAATAAGGAAATAATCAAATCCTTTTCTACCCACAATTGCTCCGATTTTTTTAAACTCATAAGGCTTAGCCTTTAAGAGTCTATAAGAATAATACATCATATAACACCAGATGAAAATAAATAGAACCAAGAAAAAATAAGATAATATCGTAAAGAAAAACAATAAGAACCCTAATACCCCTGAGATTAAAAACCATATAAAAGAAATCCTTGCAGCATTTTTTCCACCAAAACTTGTAGCATATGTTTTAACACCTTGTTTTTTATCACCATCCGCATCTACTATGCCTTCTGCCAGATCATGAGCATTATCTGCAAAATAGGTAAATAAAATCAAAATCAGCATTTGGATAACTGTTGTTTTATCTGTTGATATACTTCCCAGATATGAAATGTTAATTATTATTTCGGATGTCTGCGGAAGTGCTGTCCAACCTGCAAAAAAACCGAATAATACAACAACTATCCACTGAAACGGAGTAAAAATCTCGGAGTAAGCAGGAATTTTTACTTTTTTCTTCAAATATTTATCATGGAATGTTACAAATAATGCTGCAAATCCGACAATTAAAAAGCAAATAATGCTGATAAGAACAGAAAATATAAAAGTCAATGCTGAAAAAACTAATGCTATTGCAAAAAATTTTTTCTTGCTAATCCTACCAGAAGGGATTGGTCTATCAGGATGAGCAACAGCATCGATATCAACATCTGTTATATCATTCCAAATTAAGGCTGCAAAGAAACCTGAATATAAACATATAACAGTAAAAACAATGAGTTTAACAACATTTATGGAATATTGTTGAACTCCAATGGCAAGCATAGGAACACTAGCATACATCAGAATATAACTAAGCAACTCATATGGTGGTAAAGAACGCCATGAGGCAAGAAATTTAAATGGTCGAGTAAAAAAACAGCCTTGGTTTTTATTCAAGTTTATTCACCATATATATTCTAGTTTTTATTTTACGAGAAACAAAGCAACTTTTTAAATATTTTTCATTTGATTCAATAATGTTCCATCAGACAGAATATTCTCTTTAATTATTTTTTCAACATCCTCGTTTAATTTATCTTTCTTGATGGGTGGAAGATGCTCATCAGGGATTTTAGCAGCCCACGCAGTTATCCTTCTAACAATCCACCATGTATGCGTTAATTCATCAACATAATCCTTAGAAAAATCAGATATATCTTTCCATTTGTGAAATCCTTCGGCTATACAATTTTTGCCATTTTGTTTAATTTCTTCTATATAACCATCCCACCAGATCATATACTCTGGATGGGAGGTACATAAAAGGATTCTCCCCTTATTCTTATTAGGGTAAATCTCAGCAGTGATACTAGGTTTATCTGAATAACTAAGGTTTACAATCTTATCACTGTTTACCCAGGGTTTAGCTAGATAATAAGTATAGATAAAAACATCTTTTAATTTTTCTTTTCCTTTTTTCAGAACTGACATTGATTTAAAGAAAGCATGTATTAAACCAGTGATGCCACCTTTATAGTACCATGCATTTATTTTTGTTTTAGAATTAGTCGAAAATTCGTTTTTTGGATATTTAGCAAGAATCTTAATTTCTCTGCCAGGTTTTTCTGGGACTGTAAGACCTGGACCACCCCACCATCTAATACGAATCTTATCATCAGTATAATCTGAAAAAATTGGGTTATCTTTTGATATGACAAAATCCACAGGTACACCACCTGCATGAACTCTTTTATTATTTTTTGTTATACCTGGTTTAAAAGAAAAAATAAAACCAGTTGCACCTATTTTTTCAGGATGCCTTCTTTGAAAAGGATAAAACAAAGGAAACGCTAAATCTTTATAAAAATGTTTTACGCATGATGCTCCTACGTTACTATTATTGTATAGTCTTTCAAAAAAAGTTTTTGGTTTTCTACCAGGCCCCTTATCAAGACCAGTGAAACATGCAACACCGCCACAGATTCCTACGTAGCTACCACCAGCGTCTATATATTTTTTAATTTGTTTTTTCCATTTTTTTACCCTTGGAAGAAATCTAAAACCTTTCATTATAGCTTCGCCATCACCTACCCCCCCACCAGGGCAAAGTAAAACATCAAAATCTTTTAATCTCCCTTTTAAAATATCTTTATCATACACATATTCTGTTTTAAACTGATACTCAGTTTGCTCTGTTTTCCATTTGTAATTATTTAAAATAACTGGGAAATAATGTTTACCTGATCCCCAACCCAATGGTTCCTCTCCCAGTATTGCTATTTTAATAATTCTAATTTTTTGCTTGTTTTCTGCCATCTGTAAGTTAAAGCTATAAACAAAACAAGTTTTTAATTTTTATTATGTTAATATCAAGCATAACTTATTTTTAATAAAAAAACATGATTCAAGTTTAATATACTATTTTTTTTGTTCGACAATAAACCAACTAATTAGATATAAACATGATTTAGGATAAAATTTATAGCAATCAATAATATACCGAAGGTTCTACTAAAAATACCAACAAAATCGTGAAATCATGTTAAAAATATCAAAATTTATCTTTGATTCAGATGAAAAAAAAGACATTTTATTTAAAAATAACATAAAACTTACTGTTGTAAATTGCAAAAAGTCCTTTAAAGATTTTTTTAACGTCCCTTGGGAAGTTTATGAAAACGATGATAAATGGGTTCCACCGTTATGGGCAGAATTTAAAGGCTTTTTTAAAAAGAGCAATTTTTTTTGGAATCATGCTGAAACATGTCTTTTTGTTGCATATAAAAAAAACAAACCTGTTGGAACGATAGCCGTTTTTATTGATAAAAAATATATTGAAAGCGCTGGTAAAAAAATTGGTTTTTTTGGTTTCTTCGAATGTATAAAAGATGAGAACGTATCTTTTAATTTATTAGAAGCTGCTAGAAAATGGTTGGTTTCAAAAGATATTGATATCATGATGGGACCGTTCAATGGTAGAGTAGATGTTGGCTGTGGTATCTTGTATAAAGGTTTTGATTCAGATCCATATACATATGGCACATATTCCCCAAAGTATTATATTGATTTATTAGAAAAATATAAGATGAAGAAATGTAAAGATCTTATTTCATATTATCTTGATATAAATCAGCCTATACCTGATTCAATAAAAAAATCAACTGAAAGATGTTTGGCAAATGGGTTTAAAATCCGCCGTTTTAATCGTTTAAGGGCCAACAATGAGAAGAAGTGGTGGATTAAGTTAATCATAGATGTTTTTTCGCATCATTGGGGTTATGTTAATGTATCTGAGGAAGAGGTTAGAAACAGATTTGGTGTTAAACAGATAAGATGGATTGTTGACACTGGGCTTTTTTTAGTTGTTACTAAAGATAAGGAACCAGTGGCTTTTAAATGGTCATTACCGGATTATAATCAGGTTTTCAAAGATTTAAATGGCAAAATCGGTTTAATAGGTGGTTTGAAATTTTTAATCAATAAAAATAAGATCGATAGAGGTAAGTTTAACTTTGTTGGTGTTAAAAAAGAATACCGTGGTCAAGGAATTGCTAGTCTTATGAATTACTATGTTATATCTGAGATGAAAAAACGTGGTTACAAAACCGCTGAAATTGGATGGATTGATGAGGACAATATCAACGAGAGAAAAGCTACAGAAAAAATTGGTGCAAAAATGTATAAAATATATCGTGTTTATGATAAAAAAATAAGATAATTATATGATCAAATTTTTTTATCCTCAATTCCTTTTTTATAACCTAATTCAAAGGCGTTTAGATTTTCTTTATATGTTCCTTTAGGCACTGTTTCAGTTATGCTTTTAATTAATGAAGATTTAGATACAGGTTGAACAATGGCAGACATGTAGCCTAGCATTATTATATTTGCATATATTTTTTTACCAAATTTTTGGTTTGAAAGACTGGTTATAGGTATTGAGTATCTTTTATAGTTTAATTTTTCTTGTTTGATTAGATCCTTATCCATCAGTAATATGCCTTCTTTTTTCAAAGTTTTATGATATTGATTATAGGCATCCTGGGAAAAAACAACTAGCGTATCGGGATCATTGAATTCAATTTCATTAATTTGTTTCTTTGAGATTATTATATCACTTTTACCAATCATGCCTCTGTAGGCACTTCCATATGTTTGCGTTTGAATTACATTAAAATCATCTAATACTGCCGCCTTCCCCAGTATAAAACCTGACATGACTATGCCTTGTCCGCCTAAACCAGAAAAACGAATTTTCATCTATGATCATCCTGAAATTTTTTATTAATATCTCTTAATTGTTCTGTAAACTCTGGTGAATTTCGTTCAACTAGTTTACCCACAATGAATTTTCCACGTATTTCATTTTCTGATAAATTTTTTGCTTTTTCAATGTTTATTGAGTTTTCTTTAAAATATTCTAAAAATTTTCCACCGGTTCTGATGCCTAAAAATCTACCATAATTCATTGGGCATTGAGAGATGATTTCAATAAAGCTGAATCCTTTTGTTTTTAATGCTTCTTCTATCGAATGTATTAGTGGAAAAATTTGATATGTTGTCCACCGGGCTACATAATTTGCTCCAGATGCTGTAATAATATCAGCTATGTTAAATGGGTTTTCAATGTTTTTATATGGAGAACTTGTAGTGATTAAACCCTTTGGAGTAGTTGCTGAAAATTGACCTCCGGTCATACCATAAATATTGTTATTAACAAGTAGAACGGTTAATCCAATATTCCGACGGGCTGCATGTATCAAATGATTAATACCAATACCGGCTAGGTCACCATCCCCAGCTATTACTACAACATGCATATCTGGTTTCATAACTTTTACTCCAGTTGCAAAGGCAACAGCCCGGCCATGAGTCGTATGCAGGGTATCACCTTTAAAATGCGGTGAAGTAATCCATGATGAACAACCGATACCTGTAACTGAAATAGTTTTTTCAGGATGGATTTTAAGATTGTCAAGGGCATTAACATAGGCATTTAATATAGTGCCACATCCACATCCTGGACAAAAGGTAGTAGGTAGTGCCTCTTTCCTTAGATATTTAATTAGAGGATTTTTGTTTTTAGAGGTCACCATTATTTTGTACCTCCGATTTCCTTGTATATCTCATCAACCGTGAATGGTATACCACCAATCTTAGTGATTGGTATTACCTCACAGTTAACGTATCTTTCAATTTCCCTTGATATTTGACCTAGATTCATCTCTGGAACATATATCCTATCAACTTGTTTACCAAGATTGATGATCTGTTTTTTTGGGAAAGGCCATATTGTAACCAGACGATTGAAGCTTATGTTTTTATTGTGTTTTTTAGCTTTTAAAACAGCACCATATGCTGGCCGTGCAGTGACCCCATATGATACTATTGCATCATTAGCGCCTTCTACAATTTTTTCGTCTAAAACCGTGATTTTTTCTCTGTTTTTACTGATTTTTGTATTAATTCTTCTTACAAGTTTATCATGTACTCCTTGACTCACTATATCTCTCATACCATTCTCCATATGTGTTGATCCTGTTACATGAACATCTCTACCGTGACCAAATTCTATAATTGGAGGTATTAATTCACCACCGAAAGCTTGTTCATTTTTTTTAGCTTTCCTTCTTGGCGTAATATTAACATTTTTTGCTAATGGAAAAATTACCTTCTCCCTTAAATTAGCAGTTATACCCTCCATTAAAAAAATAACTGGTGTTCTATATTGTTCAGATAAATTAAAACATTTGATAATTAAGTCAAAACATTCTTGAACTGTACTAGGTGATAATGCAATAATCTCATGATCACCATGGGTTCCCCATCTTGCCTGCATAATATCCCCCTGAGCAGTTTTTGTAGCTTGACCCGTGGAAGGACCAGAACGTTGTACATTTACTATTACACAAGGTGTTTCTGTCATGCAAGCATAACCAATGTTTTCCATCATAAGTGAAAAACCAGGGCCACTAGTAGCGGTCATTGATTTTCCACCTGCCCAAACGGATCCAATAACAGCAGAGATACTAGCTATTTCATCTTCCATTTGAAGAAAATAACTATCAACTTTTGGTAATTCCCTTGAAAGCAATTTAGCGATCTCAGAAGAGGGGGTTATCGGGTAACCTGCAAAAAAATTACATCCCGCGAAAATTGCTCCATATGATAAAGCCTCATTTCCATTGATGAATAAATTTTTATTTTCGAAATTTTTAAGATATTTTCCTCTTTTATTCATATAACCGCCTATTAATCATCGAGATAAATTGCAAATTCAGGGCACATTACCAAACAAAGTCCACAGTTTATACATTTATCATTATTTACAGGATTAGGAATAAAATATCCCTTTTTATTGATCTCATCTGATTTTTTAAAAACATTAACTGGGCAAATAGTATAACAAATGTCACAACCTTTGCAAAGTTTTTCATCAATTTTTATCAATGTATTTTCACCATTTTTAGAAGAAACCACAACAGAATTGAACCTTAATAAATCTTTTGTATAAATTTTAAATAAGTATATTATAAAAAAAATCATAAATAAATGATAATGCTATAATTTAAAAACATATTATTGATATAGGATAATAGTTATATGGATTAGTAAGTCAGGTGAGATGAGAAAAATGAAGAAGATAATGGTTGTTGATAACGAGCCAGATATTGTTGATCTTACACGTACTGTCCTTGAACTCGGTGGTTACAATGTTGTAGCTGCTCATAGTGGTGAGGAATGCCTTCGTCTTCTTGAAAAAGAAAAAGTGGATCTGGTACTCCTTGATATTATGATGCCTGGTATGAGTGGTTGGGATGTTTTCAACAGGATAAATAAAAAATCTACTGATATCAAAGTAGCATTTATGAGTGTTCTTGAAATATCTGATAAAAGGAAACAAGTACTACTCGAGGAGGGGCTTGCTGATTATATTATGAAACCTTTTGATAAGGATACGCTTCTTGATCGTGTTGATAAAATACTTGCAGAAGCTGAAAAAGAACAAGAAGAAAAGGTCGAACAGGCATGAGTAAAAAAATACTTGTTGTAGATGATGAACCAGATATACTTCTAACAGTTGGTCAGGCTCTTGAAATGAGTGGTTATGAGGTTATAAAAGCAAAAGATGGCAAAGAGTGTATTGAAAAACTATCAGGTTTATCCAATAACCCTGATCTCGTACTCCTTGATATTATGATGCCTGAAGTAAGCGGCTGGGATGTAGCAGCAAAAATAAAAGAAAACCCTCAATGGAAGGGAATACCTATTATTTTTCTAACAGCAAAAGGTGATACTATGAGCATTGGAATGGGAAATCTTGCTGCCGAGGATTATATTGTTAAACCTTTTAATATCAAAGATCTTAAGGAAAGGATAGATCAGATATTGAAACCCGAGGAAAAATAAAAAATTATATTTTTTGGTAAGACTTGTACAATAATCTTTTAAAATAATTAGTGACAAATATTAATGTATGATCTGTAAAATCTGCAGAAAAAGATTCGGTGCCGAAGGAGTAAATTATTGGAGTGTAAAGCTTAGTTTATGTGAGAAATGTAAAAAAAGAATAAAGAATAATAAGATTTTTTAAGCCGCTGGAGGGATTTGAACCCTCGACCTGCTGATTACGAATCAGCTGCTCCACCAGCTAAGCTACAGCGGCATGACTCGTTGGAATAAAATCAGATCATAAATAATATTGCATATATATTGTTTCTTTTTCCGCAATCTCTTTTTATTATTATCCGCTTACATGCCACTGATGATTGCTGGTATTGATGAATCTGGTAGGGGTCCTGTGTTCGGTCCACTTGTTGTAGCAGGTGTGATTTATAATGATGAATCAGAGTTTATCAATCAAGGTTTCCGTGATTCAAAGCAGTTAAGCCCGCGGCGAAGAGAGATTCTTGCTAAAAAAATAAAAAATACTGCGTTGAATTATGAGGTTCTTATCATCCCAGCGAAAGATATAGATGATATGCGTAAGGTTATGACACTTAATGAAATAGAAGTTAATGCTTTTGCTAAAATTGTTAAAAAACTTAAACCTGATCTTTGTATTGTTGATTCAGCGGATGTTAAAGAAAAACGTTTTGCTGAGGATATTTTAGCTCAAATTTCTTTTCGACCTGAGATTATTTCAAAACATAAAGCTGATGAGAGATATCCTATTGTTGGAGCAGCATCTATTATTGCTAAAACTACTAGGGATAGTCAGGTTCAGCAGATAGCTAAGGAGTTAGAATCGAAAATAGATCTCCCTCTTGGTAGTGGTTACCCTGCGGATCCTTTTACTCAGAAGTTTCTTAGAACATGGTTTGCTAAATATGGTAAACTCCCTCCGCATGCTAGACATTCTTGGAAAACATCTCAGAATTTAATCAAGGCTAGGTCAAATAAGAAATTAGATGAATTTTAGAATCTGGAGGTAAAAATGGCCTGGATCTTGAAAGCAGGTAATTGGTGTAATGAATCTTAATTCGACACTTTTTTTATCCTATATATTTTTTTATTTATGACCCAGACCTACCTTCACATATAGGATGGGATGTGTATGGCCAGCAGGGCCTTCTTAATATTTAAGTCTACTCTGTAAAAATGTCAAAATGTTAAAATGTCAAATCGGGAGAATTAAAATAAAAAAAGAGGAGAAAATTTAGTTGCTTCGTTTATAAAAATATTGATTTGCTCTTTCTACGCTTGAAATGAGTCGATTTACATCTAATGGTTTAGCAAGGTAGTCATAAACATATGATCCTAGTTCGCTCATTTTTTGGAAATCCTTTGTGCCTTTTCCAGTGATTATTGATATTGATACGTCTTTTATGAGGCCTCTTTTTACGATTTCGTTTATTGTGTCCCATCCGTCCATCTTTGGCATCATAAGGTCCATTAGTATCAGTCCACGGTATCCTTTTTCTATTTCTCTTAAACATTCAATTCCATTTGTCACTGTTATAACATCATAATTTTGTCTTTCGAGTATTATTCTTATGGAGGCAAGTACGTCGGGTTCGTCATCAACTATAAGGACTTTTTTATTCATTTTTTCTTTCCACCTTCCTCTCCACAATACAATTTTTCCATGTCATTGTTTGTCAATCTTTGTATTTAAATTTAACTTGTGAAAATGTCATTATGTAAAAAGTTTTGAAATAATTTGGATTAAGTTTAAAAATTTATTAACAGAAGGGATCTTGTAATTATTAGACCTGAGAAAGACGGGGATATTCTTTTTGGTAATATTTTGTTTTTGCTTATATAAACGGTATAAAAAGAGTTTGAACTGACAACGCCATGTTCATCAGTTGAGCTTGTTTGTATACAAAAACTGCCTTTATTATTCCATGTATGATTTAGTATTATTTTTTCCCCTGATCTGTAGTATTCATCTAGGTCGATTGGTAGATCATGTCCCCAGCAGATGGTGTATGCAACGTTGTCACCATCTTCGTCCTCTGTTGATATTGTATATGTGTAATCTTGGCCGGTATTCCCAAATTTTGGGCCTGTGATCGTTGGTTTTTTTGGGGGGTTGTCTATTAAGATTTTATCTGTATCAGTACTTGTTTCACCATCTGCATCTGTGACTGTTAATTTGACAGAGTATTCTCTGCTCTCCTGATATTTATGTGTTGGGTTTCTCTTTGTGGAGGTTGTTCCATCGTCGAAATCCCAATGCCAGCTGTATGGTTGTGTTCCTCCTCCAGCTATTCCATAAAAACTTATTTCAGAATCTGTTTTTGCATATTTTTTTATATTGTTTTGAGCGTCGACGAAGAGGACTGGTATGCTTCCTTGTTCGTATTCTATGTAGTAGACAATGAATCCTATATCTGCTTCTTCGTAGGCTATTCGGAAATATCCGTTTTCTCCCCAGTAATTTCCCCAGCTGTTTTTACAAATCCAATATCCATCATAGTTCATATTATAGGGTGTATCCTTGTATCCAACTATTGTGACAACATGTGTTGAATAATAATCTGAGGGTTCTTTGTTTACATATACACCATTGGTGTATTTATCGAAATCAGGGTATATTTTCATTCGTGTTGCCAATGGTCCTTTTTGTATGAGAAGGTTTTTTATTTCTTCAGTGGTCCCTGCTAAACGATCGATGTTTTTCACGTTTATACGTTTGTTTTTCCATTCGTTGCAAATAGAGGAGCAGGGTATTGTATCATCTGCTTTGTATGGGAGGCACTCCTCGGGTATTGCACCACCTGTTTTTAGCCATAGCTGTGCTTGATGAAGATCCCAGCCGGTGCATTTAGCAGATGAGCATGATAGCATGTATTGTTCTGATAGATCGATGTTCATCTCTGGATCGTTTTCATTTATGCTTATCGCTGATTCAAATGCTGCACATAATGCAAATATTGAGCAGCATCCGCAGAACCCCTGGCTTTTAATAGGGGTTGTCCAGTCTCCTTTGATACCGTTGTGTTCTGTGTTTCTCCAGTCCCATTCTGACAGGAGATTACTTGTGTTTTTAGCGTCATTTGTTGTTTGTGTTTTTATGCTTTTTACGTTAATATTTGAGAGGTTTATGATTATTATTACTCCGAGTACTAGTATAATGAGTGTTTTTTTTCTCATCGATTCACCTTAATATAAAGTATTTTTTATAAAATATGTTATGTATAATTATATTAAAAAATTTTACTATAGAATAAAAAAATAGATTTTATTGGTTTTTCTCTTTGAATTCCTTCAAGAAACCAGCTAGTTTTTCAACACCTTCAATGGTCATAGCATTATAAATCGAGGCTCTCATACCACCAACGGATCTATGGCCTTTAAGACCTACAAGGTCATGTTCCAGGGCTTCTTTCACGCATTTTTCTTCTAGTTCTGATGTTGGAAGGTTGAATGTGACATTCATCAGGCTTCTTGAATCTGTTTTTGCATGACCTTTGTAGAACCCATCTGAGTTATCAATAACATCGTAGAGTATTTTGGCTTTTTTCCTGTTTCTTTTTTCTATTTCAGGTATTCCACCAATGTTTTTCAGGTGATCAAGGCAGAGTTTGCACATGTATATCGCCCAGCAGGGTCCAGTGTTAAAAAGTGAGTCTTTTTCTGCATGTGTTTTCCATTTCTGCATGGTTGGAGTATCCTCAGGTACTCGGTTTAGGAGGTCTTCTCTTATTATTACTAGTGTTACACCAGCAGGGCCGATGTTTTTTTGTGCTCCTGCATAGATTACCCCGAATTTTTTTGGGTCAACTACTTTATTCATCATGTTTGAGGACATGTCACAGATAAGTGGTACACCAATTGGTGTTTTTGGCCATTCATGGCATTCTGTTCCATAAATTGTGTTGTTACCTGTTATATGGGCATAGGCCGCGTTACCATTGAATCCTATGTTTTTTGGTATGTATGAAAAGTTTTCATCTTCTGAGCTTGCTACAACGTTTACGTCTCCGTAGAATTTTGCTTCTTTTATGGCTTTTTTTGACCATACACCTGTGTTCACGTATTCCATTGGTTTACCATTTATTTTTAGATTTAAGGGTACCATCCAGAACTGTGTTGAAGCGCCACCTTGTAACCATAGAACTTTATAATCATCGGGTAGTTTCATTAGGTTTTTTACGAGTTGCGATGCTTCTTTATGCATGGCATCATATTGTTTAGAACGGTGCGATATCTCCATTAGAGACATTCCTGTTCCTTCCCAGTTTAGAAGGTCTTTCTGTGCTTTTTTTAATGCTTCCAATGGTAATGTTGCGGGTCCCGCATAGAAGTTGTAAATTCTTTTCATAATTTTTTTAACCCCCTTGTTTTCGAGGCAGAGTATCTGCATGTTGAATTTAAATTATTCGGAAGATGATGAAAAATCATTTTTTCTAAGATGTTGGCATGCTGTTTATTAAAATAGAATTTTTTAATAAAATTTAAATAATATTTATCTATACTACTATTTAATTCCAAAGAGGAATGGTTAAAATGAAAAGAAAATTTATTGCAATTGGAATAATAAGCATCTTTATATTGAATGTCATTGCCGCTGTTTCAGTAGTTGGAGTTAAAGTTAACACAACGGTTGATGAGGAAAAATTACCAGATTTAAAAATTTATTTTAATGCCAGATATTCTAGAGTACTTGATGATTTCCTAGCAGAAATTAGCATAATTAATGTTGGGGAAAAAGAAATACCATGTGGTAACTATATTACATACACAATACACTGTTCTGAAATCTTAACTTTATTCGCCAGTTTTAAATTATTTAGTGATTTTAAACCAGGGGACTCCTATGTTATGAAAAATGTAAAGTTACGTTTAGATTATAGGTATGGGGGAAATGAAATATACGTCGAAGTAGACCCAACAGATTTTAAAAAATATGATGACCGTTTTAATCCTGATCCTGAGCATGGTATAATCAGGGAATCTAATGAGGATAATGTCTTATATTTATCATTACCAAATAATGTAAAACCCTGTTCTCATAATGTTCCATTTTTAAGGATATTTAATAAGTTACCAATATTCCAGGGGATTCTTGGAAAAATTATTGCTTTTTAATAAAAACCCCCTTTCTTTTTTTATCTAATTAAACCGACCAATATCTAATTTTCGACAACATTTGTACAATAAACCATTTATAAAAAGATTAACATAAAATTAGATTGTGAGGGTTTAAACAATGAAACGTTTACTAATGAAAGCGCTAAAAAACCGTTTTAAAATGGCAAAAGAAGACGCCGTTGGTCTTACAAAAACCGTGGAAGAAATTTTCAACGGCAGAGATGAAATAGAAGATATGAGTATGGATAAATACTCAAGAGCCTTGTTTTATGAGTTGCAAAGGGAAAGACTTCTTAAACTCCGTAGGGAAGAATTCAAGGAAAAAGGGAAAATAATCAGGAAATACTACTGGTCATTCAACAATGATATAATCCGGGAAGTAGCATATGAAAAATCTAAAAATGATCCATATACGGTTTACAAGAAATTACCAAAAGAGGCATGGTTAGCTAACTCTTATTGTAATTAAAAAAAATTTATGTGTACATTGATGGTGGATCGAGAAGCTGATCGTATTGATAAATATCTTTTATATTTTTTTCTTGTTCCCTGGTTTTTTTCAGTTCTTTTCTGAGATCGATTAGCATTTGTATAACAAAAAAAGTTGAAATTACGAAGCTAACACTGGCTAAAATTAATACTAAAAGTACTAGGAGATCTTGTGAAACAACAGATATGCTATTTGTGAAAATATACACAAGCCATGATGCTGACATGATGATAAGGAGGATCCAAAAAGTGAATATTATTGTTAATATTTTTATACGTTTCATTTTCAATGCCTTAATACGTTGTTGTTTTCTAAGTACTTAAACATTTCTTCATATTTATATAAAAATAGATATTAATTATTTAATAATTTATCCAAACTATCTTTAAATCTAGATAACTTCTCAGATGATTTAGAAACCACATCATTAGCAACATCAACTAAAAGACCCAAATACTCATCATCACAAAAAAACCTACCATCCCTACCAACTGGGGCATCCAAACGCTCAGTGCTAAGAACCTCAACAATAATATTCCTATCAAATGATTTCAAACCAGAATGTTTAAAACCACAAGAAACAGATAACTTCAACAATTTATCAGCAGATTCCACATCCTTACAAACCACATGAATAATAGGACACTGAGCAAGCAACCAAAGCTGACCTCTCTTTGCATCTTTAGCCGCTGAGAGCACATCACCCGAATTTATTTTATGATGCCATTTACCCAGCCATCTAGCATTTTTTTTATCACCAATAACCGGAATCTCCATCAAAACAATACGCCCAAAGCAACTACTAGACGTATAATAATCATCCATAGAATTAATCAAATCAAGAACTGGAATAATACCACTGTCAACCTCACCATTATTCTTAGCGTTTTCTAGTTTCTGAAGAATTCTTTTTTTATTCTCTAAAAAATCCCTATTCTTCATCATGCCACCTTAGCAGTCTTCTCGATAATTATATTTCTTTTTTTAAGCTCATTAAAAAACTTGCCACATGGAACAATCTCCTCACAGCAAAAAACACCCCTATGATTGATATCTTGTTTTTCAATCATCTGAGCAACAATTGAAACAGGGAAACCAGTAGTACGCATCATACTAGTCATATTGTTTTTTTCATCATAGTAATCAATCATGGTATATTCCATATCTAGTTTTTTACCATTTTTTTCTCCACCAGCCATGGTTTTAAGAAGGACAACATCTTTGCCTGTTGTAGGAATATAATCCATAATGAAATCAATCAAAAACTCTCGTGGAATAATGTTTTTACTACCATCAGATACTGGTTTCTCTGATCCAAGACCCATATCTAATAGAAGCTTGAATTTCTCACAATGACCAAGGTATCTGATTGTTTTATAATCAAGGTAACCGATTTTGTTTTTATACGTATATGGTAGGGTTGAGCAGCCACCCGATGTTAGGAAAGCCTCCAGCTCGTTGAAAGGTCTTGGGAATCTTATTTTTTCAATCTCAGTCATTGATTTCTTTTTAATTATTTTCCCATGGTCAAGAACAATTGCAGGTTCGACATATTCGTTGATGAGGCCATTTGGTGAGAAAACAATCTGGTAGTTAAAAGGAGATTTCGGGTTTTGTGGTAGACCACCAACTCGATGTTTAACAGAATCTATTTTGTCTAGTTGTTCAACTATGTCTTTTGTGATAACAGAAGTCAACCCTGGAGCCAGACCGCAATCTGGAACAATGGTTACATTTTTATCCATGGCATTATCAGATAGGTTTCGTTGTTTTGCAACGATGTCATTGTTGCCACCAAGATCTAGGAAATGGCAACCTGTCTTTATCGCTATATTTGTGAGAAAAAAGTTGAAACTATATGGCACCGCGGAGACAACTATGTCATGTTTTTTAAAACATTCTTGTACCTTTTGTTTCTTTTTTAAATCTAAAACATCATAAATTATTTCTGTATTTTTCAGGATTCCTTCTGCATCCTGGATTGTTTTTTTATTTTTATCCGCAATGGTGATTTTGTCAAAATCTGAATGACTTGCTAGGTCGTATGCTATTGCTCGACCCATCATACCTGAACCTAGAACGAGAATATCCACTAAATATTTCCTCCAAATAATAGAATAAGGAAAAGAAAAAGTGTTGTTTAAATGTTTTCGAAGGCTTTTTCCATTACCTTTTCTTCTTCTTTATCTTGTTTAAATATGTAGCTTACTACAATGCATAAGAGGAAGGATAACGGCAGTCCAATAAATAGGGGATCGAGCATGTTTATCATGTAGTTATCAGTTATTGATTTCCCTATTATCTGTGGTGCTGTTTTGTAATATATCGCTATGTACCATATCATTGTGAATATGAAACCTCCGAGCATTCCTGCCCATGCACCGGCTCTGCTTGTTTTCTTCCAATATAGCATGAGGGTATAGGGTGCTAGGAATGTTACTGCCATGAGTCCGAAGAAAAACGCTGTCATTATTGCTACGACATCTGGTGGGTTAAGTGAGATTATCAATGTAGCGATTACTATTCCAATGGTTGCTACTCTGGTGATAAGTATTGATTTTTTTTCAGATCCTTTTCTTCTCATTCCTTTTTCGTATACATCTCTTCCAATGGATGCACCTGCTGTGTGAAACAGGGCGCTCGCGGTTGACATTGCTGCAGCTAGTATTGCAAATAAGAATAGGAATACAAACCATTGTGGAAATAATTCATTCACTACTTGAGGGACTACCAGATCTGGTGTCCCTGGGTAGAATAGGTTGTTTTGGTCCATTAAAACATTTGCTAGAGGACCTATACTAAACGCTGTAAATGTCATTAATAATATGAAAATTCCACCAAGGGGTATTGCTTTTTTTAATGCTTTTTCGCTTTTTGCGGATAGGTATCTAACTACAAGTTGTGGTTGAGCTAGGACTCCTATTCCTACTCCAAAGATAAGTGTTAAAAGCATAAAAAATGGTGGAGAAAGAACCGGAGGCATTGATGTAAGACCACTTGGTGCTAGAACCGCCGCTGGTGATCCTATTCCACTTGTCGCAGAGGTTACTTCAAAAGTGTAGGTTGTTCCTAAATCAAAATCATTATGTGAAAGAGTAACTATTGTGTAATTTTCATTCCATTCTTCTTCCCATCCACCTGGATCGGGGGAACAGATATAGGTAAACGAACTTGGAACTGTTTTATGGCTAAAGTTTACTAATATATTTTGATCAATACCGACATTTAAAGCTCCGTTACCTGGCGTATATAATTCAATCTTGTACCCTGTTATATCAGGATCTACACTAGAAAGAACAATTTTTTCTTCAAAAGATGCACCACTAGTAGTTGTGAATGTCCATGGATTTCCAATATTTCCTTCTTCAAGAGGAATTCCAAGATCAATTGGTTCCATATCAGCAGCAGCTTCATGAGCCGGGCCAATACCCCCTAGCATCCCATAGATTCCAACTGTTAATATTATCATTCCTACGACCATTAATACTCCCTGGATTGCATGAGTCCACATAACAGCATAAAGACCACCAACGATTAGATAGATTCCAACAACGATTGTGAAAATAATCACACAAACTTCATAGGGTATTCCAAATGTTACAACAAAAAGAGAGGATATTGCTAGAAACACTGCAGAAGTATAAGCTATCATAAAAACTGCTATTATCAAACCTGACGTTGCTTGTAGCTTTGTTGAGTTAAATCTGTTTCCCAGCATTTCAGGGAGAGTTACTGCTTTTAATGAAAGACCCATCTTACGAGTTCTGAAACCATATACAATAAACGCAATTAGAATACCAACTAGGATGTTAAGTAGAGCTAGCCATAGGATACCATGACCAAAAAGTGATGCAACACCTGAAAAACCAATAAGAGCAACAGCGCTGATAAAAGTCGCTCCATAGGAAAAAGCTATTATGATAGATCCCATTTTTCTCCCGGCGACAAAGTAATCCTCAGCGGTTTTTGTTTTCTTATAACCAAAAAAACCTATTACGCCAAATAATCCTGCAAAAAGAGCCATGAATATTATGAAAAATATGATGTCCATTATTTCTCAGCCTCCTTTTCTTTAGATTTTATCTTTTTTTCAACAGTAGCTGTTTTTTCTTCTTCTTTTTTTAGATATTCATTATACACACCATATAATACACATATAATTGCTACAAATATTGTTCCAATCCAGGCTGTAAATACCCAGGGATCCATTCCTAGTATCATACTCATAATTTTTCTTCCTCCCCGATTATAATTTTAGTAAATATTTAACTGGGAAACTAGTAATTTCATTTATATCTTTCTTAATTTTTTGTAGAAATAGTTATATCATAAGAATTTATTCTGCCCGCAAGAGGGAGGAATATCGTGTCTAAGGAATACTGGAATCCTAAAATAGAAACAATGCCCTTAAAAGAATTGAAAGAACTTCAGTTAAAAAGATTAAAACAGCTTATACAGTATATTTATAGTAATAATAAGTTTTATAATAAGAAACTAAAAGAGTCAAATATCAAGCCTGGTGATATTAAAAACCTTAAAGATGTTGAAAAACTTCCTTTTCTTACAAAGCAGGATCTTCGTGAATATTATCCTTTTGGACTTGTTTGCACGGAGATTGATGACGTAGTCGAGGTTCATGCCTCATCAGGTACCACTGGGAAGCCTGTTGTCGGCCCTTATACACGAAACGATGTAGAACTCTGGGGAGAGGTTATGGCACGGTCTCTATATGCAAATGGTCTTAGAAGAAATGATGTAATGCAGAACTCATATGGATATGGTCTTTTCACAGGAGCTCATGGTTTTGAAAAAGGAGCTCAAAAAATCGGTGCAATGGTTATTACAATTAGCTCGGGGAATACAAAAAGACAGATCAATGTTATGAAAGATTTTGGATCTACTGCTATTGCATGTACTCCATCATACTCTCTTTATATGGCTGAGGTCGCTGAGGAAATGGGGTATAATCCAAGAACTGATTTTAAACTAAAAATCGGATGCTTTGGTGCCGAAGCATGGAGTTCTGAGATGAGAAGCAATGTTGAGAAACGCTGGGATATAACTGCTCATGAACATTATGGTCTCACAGAGATCATTGGACCAGGTGTAGTATCAGAATGTAAAAACAAAAAACTGCACATTAACGCTGATCATTTCCTAACAGAAATAATAGACCCTGACACAGGCGAGAGCCTTCCACCAGGTGAAGAAGGAGAACTAGTGTTTACAACTCTTACAAAGGAGGCATTCCCCGCGTTACGATTCCGTACCAGGGACCTAGCAATTTATTACGAGGAACCCTGTACATGTGGAAGAACACAACCCATTCAATCACGGATCAAAGGCCGTAGTGATGACATGATGAAAGTCAAAGGAGTAATAGTGTTCCCATCTCAGATAGAAGCAGCACTTATGAAAGTCGAAGGAATCAGTGACAATTACCAGATAGTTAAAACCAAAAAAGGCGATATTACATCACTCAGTGTTGAGGCAGAACCCACTGAGGATAGATGGAAACAAGGAAAAATAGATAGTTTTGAGAAACAAGCAGAAGATGAAATATACAGCATCCTCAACCTACACGTCCCAGTTAAAGCACTTGAACCAAAAACCATACCACGAAGCACTGGAAAAGCAAAACGAGTAATAGAACGTTAAGGAATAATTAATGATTGAGATACTTGAAACCGCGACAGACTATATCTCTGGGTTATACACACTACCATGGATACTTGTAGGGTTTATAGTCACAATCGTTTTTTCGAAAGTTATAGGAGAGGAAATAGTAAATAAAATAATGAAAAAATTAGGACTAGTAATTCTATATGTTTTCGTTCCATTACTACTATTCAGAATCTTCCTAGGGGTAGATTTCCGAGGAAACGAAATAGCATTCACAATACTATGCTTCATAATATTTACTCTAATGTACCTGCTAGCGTACCTTTTCGCATTATCTAAAACTAAAAAACTAGAAATCACAGGGCAAGACAAAACAGATTACATAAAAACAGTCCTCACCAACCAAGGACGAAGCTCAGCATTCATAGGAGGAGCAATGCTAGCTATACCACAATGGAGCATCTATGCTGCTCTCTATATGAGCATTGGTGCAATATTTCTCTTTGCAGCAATACCCTATATTCTTTCATATTTACATAAAAAAGAAATAAAAAAACAAAATAACAATTCTAAAATTAAAGCACTACCATGGTATCTAAAACTATACCCATGGTACCTTTTATGCTTTGCATTCGCAGCTATAATACTACATAGAAACATAGGTTTATCCCTTCAAAGCTTTGGAACAAATGGGAGTACAATTTTCACGTTTTTCACACAGCTTACAATACCCATGGCGCTCTACTATGTTGGTGCAGGAATACATCCACATGATCTAAAAATCCAGGAGTTAAAAAAACTTTTTTCAATGAAATATAAAAACAAGGATCATTGGCCATGGGTTAGAAATATCTTCACATTAACAGTACTTATAACACCAGTTTTAACACTAGTTTTTCTATTACCACCTTTTATATTTGGTTTAATACCAAATCCATGGTTTTCAGTAATAATCATTAACTCAATATTGCCGATAACAAGTACTAACATGTTTTTGATCCCATATGGAATTAACAAAAAAGTAACAGCGTTATCAGTTACTTGGACGACAATTGTTTGTGTACCAATTGTTGTTTTGTTAATAACTGGACTTGATATATTATTACAATAGTTTAATCGCTACAGAGTAAATCCTATATTAGAAACATTTATATATGACTGATAATATAAATTGTATGAAAAATATATGGGGTTGAAGATAAAAATGAATGCAAAATCAAAATATGGAATAATTGCCTTTGCAGTATTTGGAGCTATTTTATTACTATCAACACCACTAGTACAACCAGTATCAGTACAAACATGTAACACAATACAAAAAACAGAAATTAGTTTCCCATGGGATGAATTCATCCAAGGAACAGAGAATCTAGCAAACAAAATAACATCAAATCAAACTTTCCAAGACAGTCTAGACAATCTACTCGATGATGAAGAACTAGTAACAAAAGCAAAGCAATCTTATAACGAAAAAGGCTTTATTCGGCAAAATATTAAAATAAAAGAATTCATAGATCACCTTGTTGAAAAAGATGAATTCAAAGATATAGCAAAAGTCATTGAATCATCAGGCTTTGAAGAAAACTATACCAACGTCCGTTTTTATTTGTATGCATATTTTCACCGAATTGATACAGAGCTAGGAAAAGAAGAGTCAAAAAAAGTAACTGATGGATTTTTTTATAGAAGCTATAAAGAGAAAAGAGATCAATCCATTGTAACAAACAAAATACTTCACTCTTACGACTTCTCATTTGCAGAAAAAAATGATGTAGCAGGCGATTTAATGCTAAAAAACAATGGGCTACCCTTGATAAGTGACGAAGAAGTAGATATAATAATAGGTATCACAATAGTTAGTTGTGCTATACTTTCACTTCTTGCATTAATAGCAGCATGTTGTTTTGAAGCAGCAGGAGAACCAGGACTTGCAATTGTAAGCGGTGTTTTATTTCTTATATTTTTAGGGATTTGTGATTTCTTATCACCCAACCCAATTCCAGAGGATGGATATGCTAAAGAAAAATCCTACAACCAGTTCCCTCAAATAACAAACATGAACTTCTTCAAAAGACACCCCGTATTGCTACAGCTACTATCAAAACTATAAAACTCAAAAACCTTTTTTTTCCTTTTTTTAAAAACAAAAAATTAAGTATACCTTTTAACTAAAATGATCATATCCTTTCTTTGTAACAATTTTTTTGTTATTTCCTGTTTTTACTTTTACGGTTTTACACTTAGTTATCTCACCTACCAAGTAACCATCTATTTTATCTATATTGTTTTTTGAAACAGTAAAAACAAGTTCGAAATCCTCTCCACCAAACAAGGCATAATCATACTCATCTTCATTCAAGATTTTCGCTACTTGCCGTACTTCATCGTTTATTGGGATTTTATCATTGTAAATAATCGCGCCACATTTACTCTGATCGCATATATGACGAACCTCAGGAACTAAACCATCGGATACATCTATCATTGAGTTAACAAAAGATCTAACCTGATGAGCGTAATCAAGTCTAGCCTTTGGCTCTAGATATCTCTTTTTAACTTTGTTAAAACCATCCTGTTTTTTTTGAAAAAGCCTTAATCCGGCTCTACCAAAACCGAGATGACCTGAAACAACAATAAAATCTCCAGGTATAGCACCACGTCTCAACTTAAGATTCTTTTTTTCAACCATGCCAACCATGGTTACTGATATAAAAATCTGATCACTATGCGTCATATTCCCGCCGATGATCTCCATGTCATATTTTTTGCAGGATTTCCACATCCCATTGTATATTTCTTTTACAAAATCTACATCAAGATCCTGTGGGAGTCCAAGGGAAATCAAAACATACTGCGGAAGTCCGCCCATTGCTGCAACATCTGATATACTAATCTCTATGGCTTTCATCCCGATCTGCAAGGGTGTGAACCAGTCTCGTCGGAAGTGATCTCCTTCAACCAGGCAATCTGTTGTAAGAACCTGTAAACCTTTGGTTTTGATAACAGCCGCGTCATCACCAATTCCAACAACGACATCTTTTTTTCTGGGTTTCCTTGTTATAAGATCTATAAGCCCGAACTCTCCAATGTCCTTAATTTTTTTCATAGACAACCTTACTTGTTTTTACAGAACAGAAACGCCCGCACATACTGCAGACATCCTCATCAGCATCAGTGCATCGTTCACGTATCTCCCGAGCAACATCTGGGTTTATCGCGAGTTCTAACATTTTACGCCAGTCAAGATTAGACCTAGCAGTGCTCATCTGATTATCCCATTCAATAGCACCAGGGTAGCCTTTTGCTATGTCCGCTGCATGAGCCGCGATACGAGAGGCTATCACTCCCTCTCGTACTTCGTCGACATTGGGAAGACCCAAGTGCTCAGATGGCGTCACGTAGCAGAGGAAATCCGCTCCATAAAAAGCTGCTAGGCATCCACCAATTGCACTAGTTATATGATCATAACCAGGTGCGATATCTGTAACAAGAGGACCTAGGACGTAGAATGGCGCGTTATGACATATTTCTTTCTCAAGCTGTATGTTTTTCTCTATTTGATCAAGGGGTATATGACCTGGTCCCTCAATCATAACCTGAACATTCTGTTCCCAGGCCTGCTGAGTTAGCTCACCAAGGACCTTTAATTCAGAAATTTGCGCTTCATCCGTGGCATCATGAAGACACCCTGGACGCAGTCCATCTCCCAGGCTGAGTGTTACATCATATCTATGTACCATTTCTAGTATTTCATCGAAATGCTCGTATAATGGGTTCTCACGGTTATGATGAACCATCCATTTCAAAGTTAGCGCACCGCCTCGGCTGACTGCCCCCATGAGACGTTTCTTAATAAAAGGTATAGACTTCCTTGTCAGTCCAGCATGTACTGTGATGAAATCCACTCCATCCTCAACATGACGTCGGATTCCCTCGATGAAATCCCTGTCTGATAGTTCTACAACATCATCAACACGACATGCTGCCTGATAAACTGGGACTGTTCCCACAGGGACATTGCTGTTTTTGATTATCTCATGGCGTATAAGATCAATATCTCCACCAGTGCTAAGATCCATAACCGTATCAGCCTTCGCCTTTAGGCAGACATCTAGTTTCTCCATCTCGTATTCAAGTTCTGCTTTATCAGGAGATGACCCAATATTTGCGTTAACCTTAATGCAAAGATCTTCACCGATACCGATAGGGTCAAGATTTTTATGAAGAATACTCGCTGGGATGACAACATGCCCATCAGCAATTTTTTTCATCAGAAGCGTTGGGTTAATGTTTTCTTTTTCTGCAACGATTTTCATCTCACGAGTGATTTCACCGTTTCTTGCTTTTTCCAACTGTGTCATAAAGATTTCACCTCATTGATGATTCTTATAAAATCCTTAACCTCACGGTTTACATCATTAGATTTTAGTACCGCGGAGACACTAACCACGCCATCAGCACCACTGTAGATAACACTTTTAACATTGTTTTTGTCAATACCGCCAACGGCAACAATAGGGAGGCTAATGTTTTCACTGATTTTCTTTATCATGTCTACACCGCAGGGTTCATCAGAATCCCCTTTGGTATCAGTTTTGAAAACCGGGGCGATACCAACATAATCCGCACCAAGTTTTTCTGCTTTTACAGCTTCCTCTACATTATGAACTGTGAGACCAACGATTTTATCTGATCCGAGGAGACGCCGTGCATCCTCAACTGAGACATCCTTTTGACCGATATGAACACCATCAGCACCTACAGCAAGAGCTACATCAACATGATCATCTACTATAAACAAAGCTTTACCTTCGCAGATTTTTTTCAGCTCAGTTGCCTCTTTTATCATCTCATTTTTAGTCTTATTTTTCTCACGATACTGAACAAAACGACAACCAGCATCAACAGCATTCTTCACATCTGAAAGACTGCCCTTTCTGCTAACAGAAGAATAAGTCACCAGATAGAAATCAATATCACGTAGTCTACTCAACTTTTACCAACTCTTCCATCTTGTTTTTATCGAGTTTTTTAATCAATACATCTGCTAGTTTCTTACCAGAAAGAAGCATACCGCCAAAAACAGGGCCCATACGGTTAGCACCAAAAGCAGCATTAGCAGCCATACCACAAACATAAACATTAGGGTAAACTTCTTTAGTGTTCTCTACCACGGTTCGTTCGCCGATTTCCGCGTTCATAGATTTCTCACCCATAATTCTTCCAGTCTTAGTGAACAGGCCTCCGTCTACTTTTTTCTCAAGGATTTTTAAAACCTCGAGTGGATGACCCGTGGCTTCAACAACGATTTTTGACCTGATGGACAGTGGATCAACATGCAAACCTGCTAGGTCCACTGGGCTCCAGTTGATGACTACTCCGCAGACACCGTTTTTATCGATCATCACATCCTCGACAGATATGCAGTTGAAGATTTTTACACCTGCTTTCATAGCCTTTGAACATATCGTGGATACAGCCTCAATGGAATCAGCAGTATAGTATCCTTCATCATATTTATCATAAAATATGTCAAACTCATCAAGAACAGTTTTTCCTTCTTCACCTACTACAATCTCATTGAACATCATGCCACCACCCCACATGCCACCACCAATGGACAATTTACGTTCAAAAACAGAAACTTTCATTCCTTTTTTCGAGAGGTAATACGCGGTGGTTAGACCAGCAGGGCCAGCACCAGCAATAACTACATCCTGATCCAGGTTATCTACGAGTTTTTTTGTGTATCTTTCAATAATTGCTTTTGTTATTTTCTCATCTTTTAATTTCATTTTAGTTTCTCCCATATTTTTGATATTTTATTTATTACATCAACGGCGTTTCTTCCAAGTATATATGAACAGGGCTCTATACCAAAATCACCCCTGTGAAGGAGAATGTCAACATCCCCTGTTTTACCGGGGAGTTTAAAATCCTTGGTTAGGTAACTATAAGTGAATCCTGTTTTTTCAACATCTGATATAAATGCGATGTTCATAACTGCGTTTACATTGATTTTTTTATCTTTTAGATAAAGAAGCAGATTGGATAGATGCCTACTTCGTCCGAATCGTATACCATTATTCCCAGTGATTTTATCATCTGCTATTATTAATCCATTTAGGAAAGCAGCGATATCATCAATGGTTTTTGCGTTTTCTTTAGCCATTGCCATGTTGATTTTTATTTCTGGTATTAAACCGGTAATGTTTTTTCCTTTTAGTTGCCAGAATGCTTCGGTTAAATTCTCAACGACCTTGTTGTTTTCATCGTTCATTATTTCGTTTTTGTTTCCTATGTAATAATTGCCTTCGAGGGGTTTTTCGGAAAATGTGATACATGTGTAGAAACTGGTTGAGTTGTTTTTGATTATTTTGTTTGATATTTGTTCTGCTATTTCATTTATTTTTTTTGGTGTTTGTTCTTTTGATTTTAGGTAGTGGCTTACCATTGGCTGTGATAGTTGTAGTATTTCGGATATTTTGAATTGATCTATTTTGTTTTTGTATAGTTTGTTGGCTACGGCTTTTTTTAATGTGATTGTATCGTTTGATTTTATGAAAAATGCTTCCTCCACCATATTAACAATTAATGCAAATATATTAGTCATTTATAAACATTTTTAAATACTACAAAAAAGGTAACACACAAACGTGTACACAATAAGACAATTCCAACCCAGAGACACATTTGCAGTAATCAAAATAGCATCAATCACACTAACAGAACAGTACAACTCAAGTCTATTCAACTACTTCTATGAAACATTCCCACAAGGATTCATAGTAGCAGAACAAAACCATAAGATAATAGGGTTCTTAATAGGAGTCAAAATAAACTCTAAAAAAGCAAAAATACTAATGCTATCAGTCGCACAACCATTTAGAAGAAAAAAAATCGGTACAGAACTACTTAACCAATTTTTAAAAAAAATGACGAAGGAAACTATCTCACAAATAGAATTAGAAGTTAGAACAGATAATATTAAAGCTACACAGTTTTATAAAAAACATGATTTTACAATTATAAATAAATTATCTAAATTTTATCAAAATGGAGAAAATGCTTATACAATGGCGAGAAAGATTTAAGCTCTTAGTATTTCTTTTTCTTTTTCAGTCATGAAACGTTCTGCCATTTGATCAAGACGATTCGAAACTTTCTCAAGACCAGGACATCTATTGTTGGACAACAAGTTTGCGATACCTTTACTTAGAGTAAACACTGCAAGTTTATGCTCTCTCTTTGATTTATAAACTTGGAAAGGAGTCACATCGAGTTTCACATAAGACATAAACTCACTTCCTCCGTTATTGTCCACGATGTCCTCAAGATGTGTCTTTAACTGTAATAAAAAGGTATGAAGTTGAATAAGTTCATCTTTCTGCATGCTTAACCGTCCCTCAATTCCAAAATGTCTCACGTAGACATAAACATAAGGCTTTTTATGATTTTCTGTCAAAAGTTTAAATATGAGAAAATGATACGGGTTTTAAATTATTTTTAAATAAAGAAAAATATAAAAATAGGGATCATTCAAGATCCTTTTTTGTTATAACCCTTACGGACGTTGGTTTTTTTACCACATTTCCCAGTTTTATTCCTACTATTTCTTTTACGTTTTTACTGTTAGCTATGTCTAAAAGTCTTTGGGTGATAATCCCATCAAATACAACCGTTGAAATGTTATCACTTTTCTTCAAACTATCTGTAAGTTCTCGTACGGGTATCTTTTTTAGTTCTTTGTCGTTTTTATCAAATAAAACTGCTTTAAGAGAACCTGAAATGCTTTCTAAGATTTTAGCATATTCTTTCTGTTTCTCTGTTATAATTCGTTCATCTGTCACTTCTTCTTTTTTAGATCTTTCATCTTTATGCTTCTCAACCTCCGGTTTCATATCTTTTCTCTCTCTTTTTGGAGGCGGTGTGAGTTCCTGTGGTTTTTTGATTCTATCTTTCCTATCAAGTTTTATGTCAAACATTTCAGCAAATTGTTCAGCAGGTATCTTGTTTTTAAGCGCTTTCATGATAAGCTTCTGAGGTATTTCTTCTACTTCACGGGTCGCTGGTGCACGTGCTACAAAATCTATATCAGCAGTTTGCAGGAGCTCTTTTAATATTAATTCGCCACCACGATCACCATCTACGAAAGCAGTTGAAATCCTTTCCTTAGTTAATTCAGATACTGTCTTTGGGATGTTCGTACCACCAACAGCAATCACGTTTTTAATACCATATTTTAAAAGATTTAGTACATCTCGGCGTCCTTCAACGATGATTATTGCATCGCTTTTGTCAATATTTGGACCAGCTGGACAATGATCATTACCATAGTTCGTAATTTCTTCTACTTGCACAGATTGCCTAACATTATCCGCTATGCTTTCTCCTTCTACTTTTCCCTCCTCCATCACCTTGTTCAATAATTCTTTTGCACGTTCAATTACCCTTTTACGTCTTACAACCCGGACATCCTCAACATGATCAGCAGTAATTGTTGCTTTACATGGTCCGACACGATCAATGCTTTCGAAAGCTGCTGCGAGAATAACCGTCTCCACCTTGTCAAGAGATGTAGGAAGTGTTATTTCTCCTTCGCTTTTTCCATTTTTAGATTCAAGTTCTACTTCTATTCTTCCAACCCTGGCAGATCTTTGAAGCTCCCTAAGATCTAACTCTTCTCCTAGAAGACCTTCGGTTTGTCCAAAAATAGCGCCTACTACGTCAGATTTTTCAATAATTCCATCAGCCTTAATATGAGCTTTAATTAAATATTTCGTTGTTGCTGGATCGATTACCATAATTTATCACCTTTTTATTTTATTCTTTTTGAAAAATAGCACCTTTATCCGCTCTGTAGCAAATAATAGGTGTTGAATCCTACTTAATTGCCAATTAATCTTAATTATTAAGTGTTAATTATTACGCGGTTAAATGTGAATATTATATTTATTAGTTAATGCACCATTTAAGATACTATTTTTCAGTTATTTTATTTTTTAATCTTCAATTATAGATTAGTAATACACCATATTTAAATGTTGTGCTTGTATTCAGCATAGGAGTATCACATGAAGAAAAAAATCTACATCGGAGTCGCCTGGCCTTATGCAAATGGGTCATTGCATCTGGGACATATAGCTGGATGCTACCTACCAGCAGATATATTTGCGCGATACAATAGACTCATTGGTAACTATGTTCTAATGGTTTCAGGTAGCGATGAACATGGAACACCTATAACAATAACTGCAGATAAAGAAAATACAACTCCACAAAATATAGTTGATAGATATAGCAAGGAACATGCTGAAAACATGAAACAAATGGGTATTTCTTTTGATCTTTTTACTCGTACAACTACAAAGAATCATTCAGATGTTGTCCAGGATATTTTTTTGACACTTTATAAAAATAAAGAGATATACAAGAAAAAAGTTGAAGCATTCTACTGTAAAGACTGCAAACGTTTTCTTCCAGATCGATATATAGAAGGGACCTGTCCACACTGTGGAAATAAAAATGCTAGGGGGGATCAATGTGATGAATGCGGGAAACTACTTGACCCACAAGAACTACGGGATATAAAATGTAAAATCTGTGGTAGCACACCTGAAATAAAAACAAGTGAGCATCTTTTTTTTGCTCTTAGTAAGTTTAAACCTAAACTACTGGATTGGATAAAAGATAAGAAACATTGGAAACCCAGTGTTCTAAGTTTTACCCGGAACTGGCTTAAGAGCGGTTTGAAGGATAGAGCAATAACCCGTGACATTGAATGGGGTGTAAAAGTACCAGTTGATGGCTTTGAGGATAAACGGATTTATGTCTGGTTTGATGCAGTTATTGGTTATCTTTCTGCTAGTATTGAATGGTCAAAGAAAACTGGTGAACCAGATCGTTGGGAGTACTGGTGGAAAGATCCAAAGGCTAAGCATTATTATTTTCTCGCAAAAGATAACATCCCATTTCATACATTAATTTGGCCATCAATAATTATAGGGTATAGGAAAAACTTGGATCTCCCATATGACATACCTGCGAACGAGTATTTACGGCTAAAGGGTGAACAGTTCTCAAAGAGCCGTGGGACCGCTGTATGGGTACCAGATATCATCAAACAATTTGATGTTGATGCTATTCGTTATTACCTTGCTATAAATATGCCAGAGAATAAGGATACCAACTGGATGTGGGATGATTTCGTCGCTAAAAACAATGACGAGCTTGTTGGAGCATATGGAAACTTCATCCACAGGGTTGTGACATTTACTAGTAAAAACTATGAGGAAATACCAAAACTAGGAAAGCTTGATGATCTTGATAAAAAGGCTATAAAAAAAATCGAGGAGACCTCCAGAAAGGTATCCGAAGCTCTTGAAATATGTAGTTTCAAAAAAGCATTACGACTAGTTATGGACCTTGCCAAGTTTGGGAATTACTATTTTGATCAGAAACAACCATGGACCCTAATAAAAAATGATAAAGAAACCTGTGGATCAGTACTTCACATATGCCTCAAGATTGTGAAAGGTCTCTCGATTTTTATGGCACCATTCTTACCGTTCTCATCAGATGAAATCTGGAAACTACTAGGTGAGAAAGACTCTGTTCATAAAGCTAGTTGGAATGCGGCCTTAGAGGATTTAAAAGTTGGAACGGTTTTAAAGAAACCTGTACCATTATTTAAAAAACTAGATTTGAAGGAGTTTATTATGGAAGAAGACCCTTTTTCAAAACTGGATTTAAGAGTAGGAAAAGTAATTGATGTGAAGGATCATCCAAATGCAGATACTTTGTATATGATACATGTTGACCTTGGAAAACTTGGTAAAAAAGTCATTGTCGCAGGTATGAAACCTCATTATTCTAAGGAGGAAATGAAAAGTAAACATATAGTTATCGTGGCTAATCTTAAACCTGCGAACATCAGAGGGATAAAATCCAATGGTATGCTTCTTGCTGCAGAAGATTCAAAGGGTGTTTGCTCGCTTCTAAACCCTGGAGATTCCAAACCAGGATCAGAGGTACATGTTGAAGGAATACAAAAACAATCAACAGGTGTTTTAGAGTTTGAAGATTTCAAAAAGGTAAACATGAGCATCGGTGATGATCAAAAAGCCATTTATAATGGTAAAATATTACGGTCGGAAAAGGGAGATATAAAATCAGATAAAGAAGTAATAAAAGGTGCAAAAATCCTTTAAAAAAACATATCTTGGGAGGAAAACAAAACATGGTTGTTGTAAAAGAGACAGATTTACCATTGAAGATATTTAAAAAAGGAAAAGTCAGAGATGTTTATAAGACAAATGATAAACTTCTGCTTATAGTTACAGATCGCATTTCTGCTTTTGATTATGTTCTTCATGAGCCCATACCATACAAGGGAGTCTGTCTAACACAGATTTCGAAGTTCTGGTTTGATTTTTTCAAGGATCTAATCCCTAGTCATATGATATCAGCAAATGTATCAGAATTCCCAGACGAACTAAAAAAACATGAAGATGCACTTGCTGGACGTAGTATGCTCGTTAAGAAAGCAAAAGTGTTTCCTATCGAATGTATAGTAAGGGGTTATATATCTGGATCTGCTTGGAAATCATACAAAGAAGATGGAACAGTATGCGGCATAAAGCTGCCTCCTGGCTTAAAGGAGTCAGATAAATTTGATGAACCCTTGTTTACACCTTCTACAAAAGCTGAAACAGGTCATGATATCAATATTTCTTTTGAGAAAATGAAAGAACTAATTGGTGAAGATGATGCAGAAAAAATCAGAAATCTTTCTCTTAAAATTTACAAAGAAGGAGCGAAGTATGCTTTAGAACGTGGTATTATTATTGCTGATACAAAGTTTGAATTTGGAAAAATTGGGGATCGGATCATACTTGTGGATGAGGTTCTAACTCCCGATTCTTCTCGTTTCTGGCCAGCTGATCAATATCAACCTGGTAAAAGTCAACCTAGTTTTGATAAACAATACGTTCGTGATTATCTAAGTGGCATGGGTTGGGATAAAAACTCTAGTCCTCCGCATCTCCCTGATGATGTTATCGCTGAGACTCAACGTAAATATCAAGAGGCGTATGAGATAATTACTGGCGAAAAGATTAATTTTTAAATTATTTTTTATATTTTTGTAAAAATATTTAAGTATAAGTTATATTATTATAAACTCCGATGGTAAAAACCCGAAAACAGATTAAAAGTATACTTGTAATAATGCTCATAATATCTGCAGGTTTAACAACATTAACAGCACTGTACACAGATTCGGGATTTACATCAGCAATACAAATTAGCACGATAAACTCGGAATCAAAACTTGCCAAAGACTATTTCAAAGGTCCTTTTGAACATGAAACAAAATATAGCTATAACTTTGGGCATATATCACAAGAAGGGATAGCTAGTGATGACAATGGTCATTTTTTTATCAGCAGTGCCCTATGGCCATTATGCGGAGAAATAGTCATCGCAGAAATTAATGAAAACACGAATAAACTCGTAAAAACCTCAATAAACGGAATACAAAAAATAGAAATCGGCTGGCATGCTGGTGACCCCTTTTGTGATGATAACTATCTTTTTGTACCCTGGATAAACTGGAACGGTTTACAAGCTCCAACAGAAGCAAAATGCTATGTTTACTATCTTACAAACCTATCAGAACTTCAAGGTAGCCCTTTTGATTTGAAAAACAACAATAAATACATCCCAGGAGCCGCCTCAGGTGCCTATTACAATGGTTATTACTATATAAGCAGTTATTTTCCAACAACAGAAGACTCCAAAATTTATAAATTTTCGTTTAACCCAAATTCTGGTTTCACTTATGAAAACTGGTTTAACAGTCTCGGAAAAAAAGAGGTACAAGGAATTGATTTCATAGACGATAAATGTTTTTTTGTTAGAGGACATGGAAAAGATCCATATGTATATTGGATCAATACGTCAACCTGGGATGAACAAAACCTGGGAAAACAAGACCTTAGAACATGTTCAGATAACTCCAATGGTCCATATGAGGGAATAACTTTCGATACCAGCAACGGTGACATCGTCGCCTTTTTTGGTTTTGGAACCTGGACATTTGAATCATATCAATATACTGGATGTTATAAACATCCTGATTTGGATTGTTCTGGCAGATGGATTGGTTGGGAGGATGTTCTACCAGAGGCAATGATAGATGCAAGTTTCACACTCTGGAATACTGGGGATTCTGGCTCATTTCTTAACTGGGAGATTACGGAATGGCCAAACTGGGGTCTATGGTTTTTTGATCCAATAAATGGTAGCAATCTTACACCTGAGAAGGGTAAAGTTGTTGTTGATGTTTTGGTAATAGCACCCCATGAAAAATCTCATAGTTATAATGGTAAGATAAAAATTGTTAATTTAGATGATGAAAATGATTTTTTTACGATTAATGTTTGTTTAAAAACTCCTAAAGAGAAAAATAGTCGATTTAGTGTTTTATTGTTTGAACATTTTAAAATGAAGAATGTTTTTGATATATTATTAAGATTCTGTCGCATACAAGGGAGTTATAATCCTTAAGTCGCATTTGAGAGGTTATACAAATATATAGCAAAAAAGTAGACTAAAAAAGCATATAAAAAGATATATAAATTATCCCAAAGATTCTTCTAATAACTCCCCCCATTTATGATTACCTATGTTTATCCCTGTCATTTCAGCAGGTGTTAAACCAAAAAGTGCTTGATGAGGTCTAACAAAATTATAATACGTTCGATAGTTCTCAAGCATTTTACCTGCAGTAATTGTATTTTCTAAACCTCTCATCACTTTGTATCGTTCTTTCCAATTACCATGATAACGTTCAACTCTGTTATTGCCACCATCTCGAAGAGAAATATTCTTTTTATGTGCTGAGTAAATATAATGTATTTTCTCCTTATAAACGCATCGGTTGGTTGGTTGAAAGTATTCATTTTAATTAAGAATTAAAAACAATATTTTGTTACAATATGTTGTTTGGTTTTTTCCGAACGTTTTCGTTGCATATATATACTTTTATCGACGTATCTTTATAATAATGGAGTTGGTTTTATATGAAAAACCAGCCAATAAAAAATATAAAATAAAAAACTAAGGTCGTGTAAAAATGAAAAAAAAGATAAAAACAATAGGGAGTATATCCATAATAATCATAGCAGGATTAGCACTAATAACGCCTGCACAAGCAAATGATTCAGAAATCGAATGTGTAATAATAAATTCACCACCATGGGGGCCACCAACAACAGTATATGTTGATGATGACAACACTGAGGGGCCATGGGATGGGACAGAAGAACATCCTTTTCAAAAAATACAAGATGCAATAGATAACGCTCCCTCATGTCAATACTATAACAGTTTATCTGTATGGTGGTATCCAACTATTATTGTTAAAAATGGAACATATACTGAAGATATTCTTATAAACAAAACATTAAACCTTAAAGGAGAAGACAAAGAAAACACCATCATAAATGGAAGTGGATCTTCAAATACTGTAAAGATAACAGCTGAAGGAGTAACAATCAGAGGATTCACAATACAAAACGGTGGAATAGTACATCCCGGGGCGGGAATATATATTCTAGCAAATTATACAAAAATAACAGATAATTTAATACAAAACAATTACGAAGGAATATACTTAAAAAACTTTAGTAGTAATTGCACAATCGATAACAACATAATTTATGGTAGAGTAACATTAGATAAAGCAAACTACAACATAATCTCAAACAACTATATAACAGCCACCTCCGAAGGAATACAATTCTCAAAATCACATCATAACAAAATATTCAAAAACACAATTGAAAACTGTAATGTATATAATAACCCTAACTTACGTGGAGTAACACTCTGGTCATCAAATAGTAATATTTTCTATCTGAACAATTTTATCAACAACAAAAACGGAAATGCCAAAGAAGAAAACAAACAGAACAAATGGGATAACGGAGTGCATGGTAACTATTGGGATGACTATAATGGAGTAGATTCTAATAACGATGGTATTGGAGATATATCGTATCCAATTGATGAACTCGATAATCAGGATAACCATCCACTTATGAAACCTTATGAAGAATACAGTTTTAGTGTGAAAATAAACTGTGAGAATTCTTTTAAACAAATATTCCCTGGTCAAACCATAAGTTTTGAAATTGATATTACAAACACTGGAGACATTATTGATAAATATAACATTAAAAGTTATTTATGGGATACTCCAGAGATAGAATCAGAATACACTATACCAGATATTTTTGTATCATTTAATGTTGACAATGTAACACTAAGATCAGATGAAACAAAAACAATATTTGCAAATGCTACAGTCCTACCTCAATCCAGTGGAATATTAGAATGCAATATATGGGTGGTTTCACAAACTGATAAATCAGTTAAAGAAAAAACAAAAATCTATTTAAATGTAAAATCAGTCAAAGTAGATCTAAGCATCAACAGCGGTTTCAGCTCACCACAAATATCTATAAAAAATATTGGTGCTGCAACACTAAGCAGAATCAATTACACAGTTTCAATCAAAGGCTTTAGAAGACATTCTATAAATATTACACATAAAGACAGTTTAGATGTTCTTTATGTTGGTACAGAAAAAATTGTTACAATTCCTAGAGGAATGTTAAAAGCAACATTTGGATTTGTAACAGTAAAAATCTATTTAAAAGAAAGCATACTTGGGCGTAATCCTTTAGAAAAAGAATATACTTTTACAGGTTTTTGCTTTGGAAGATATATCAAAATATTTTCCAATAATTTTCTTTCATAACAAATAAAATAAATATTTTTAGAACTCCAAAATGCGACACCCGAAAGTGACACCCGCTTTTGTTGACAGAACCATTATTAAGTATATTTTAAAGCATTTTTTTGTATATATAAATGTATAACTCTAATTGTCAAATCAACCAAGCTCAACAGGAGAACGCCAATCATAACCAGGAGTTCGAACACCGATCTTTGGAATAAGAGGCGCACGTCTCTTATGTTCACTTTTAACTCTCATTTTTTTGACACGTTCAACATCAGATTTTTTAACACCAGCAATCCCTGCGATATCATCATGATCTATTTTTCTTTCAAGACCACCTAATATCAAATCCAATTTCTCGTAAGATAATTTGAGGTCTTTTTCATCTGTTTGTCCACGTATCAATCCCGCAGTTGGTGGTTTAGAAATAATTTCTTTTGGTATTTTCAAAAACTTTGCAAGCTCGTAAACCTGTGTTTTGTAAACATCACCCAGTGGCATTAAATCCACGCCGCCATCGCCATATTTTGTGAAATAACCCACCAGTAGTTCTGATTTATTCGAGGTCCCACAGACAAGGTATTTGTTCATATTTGCATATTCAAAAAGAAGAACCATTCTTGTTCTGGCTTTTAGGTTTGCCAGTGCAAGATTATCTGGCTTTTTAATACAACCCTCGGTCATTTTTTTAATTATTCCTGCGATGTTTTTAGTTTCACAGTTTAGTTTAAATTTTTTTATAAGTAGTTTCTGATGATTGGTATCTTTCTCTGGTGTTGTATCATCTGGTAGGAATAGACATTTCACGTTTTTACTACCTAAGGCTTGTTGGCATAGTACTGCTGTGACTGCGGAGTCTACGCCCCCTGAGAGTCCTATTACTATGCCCTTACATCCTGAGTTATCTGTGTATGTTTTTATGAAATCTTTTATGACTGTCGATGTTTCTTTTAGGTCTATTTTCAGGTTGATTTCCAAAACATTTTCACCTATTTTTTATATATGGATTTTCCATGTGTGTCCATTGCCACGATGAGTGGTCCGAATTCTTTTACTTTGAATAGCCATATTGCCTCTGGCATTCCTAGTTTTTCTAGCCAATATACGTCTTTTACGTTTTCTACTTTTTCTGCTGCTAGTGCTCCTGCTCCACCAGTATAAGAAGTATATACACACATATATTTTTGTAATGCTTTTTGTGTATTTTTTCCCATGCCACCTTTGCCGATGATCAAACGTATACCAAAACGTTCAATGAAACGATCCTCAAAAATCTCCATACGACTACTAGTAGTCGGACCAGCAGAAACCACATTCCAACCTTTTTTTGTTTTTTTCATCAATGGTCCGCAATGATACAAACCCATAACCGAGGGATCAAACGGGATCTCATCCTTTTTTTTCTCGAGCATCATGTGATGAGCTTCATCACGAGCAGTAAAAACCATACCAGAAACATACAGTATGTCTCCAACTTTTAACCTTTTAATTTCATCAGGTTTCACCGGGAGATTTAGATGATACTCCACCATTTTTATTTCACCTCCCAGGAACCATCTTTTTTTATGGTCATATGTGCACGTCGGTCAGCCCAGCATTGCACCGCGATACCCACAGGCAGGCTAGCCGGATGGCGATGAGCCATCTCTATATGAACATCGAGAACAGTAGTTTTTCCACCAAGTCCCATGGGACCAATGCCACTCTTGTTAATCCTCTCAATGAGTTCTTCCTCAATACTAGCAATTTTTTTATCCTTATGACGAACACCAACAGGGCGAAGCAAAGCTTTTTTTCCAAGTTTCAAAGAAAGATCAGCACCACCCCCAATACCCACGCCGACCACAGTCGGAGGACATGGATTACCACCTGCTTTTATCATTTCATCAACAACGAAATCCTTAACACCCTCGATACCAACACCAGGTTTAAGCATACCTAGTTTACTCATGTTCTCACTACCACCACCTTTAGGAAAAGCATTGATAGATACACTATCACCATTGACAAATTCCCAAGTAATATATGGAACATGACTGCCGGTGTTGTCTTTATGATTCACACCACTAAAGGGATCAACAGTATTAGGACGAATAGGAATCTCCGATGTAGCCTTTTTCACACCACGAGTTATAATTTCTTTAAGCTTGTTGATCTCTGGGAAATCTACACCAACCTCAACAAAAAAAGTCTGAATACCCGTATCCTGACACATAGGACGACCAGAGTTTTTTGCGAGGTCTATGTTTTCAAGAATAGCCGCAATTTGAGTACGAGCAATACCCTTTTCAACCTCGTAAGCCTTCTTCAAAGCCTGTATCACATCATCAGGTAGTTCTATCTCTGCTTTTTTAATAAGCTGAACCACACCATCAACTATACTATTAATGTTCATGTTCTCAATTCCCAAATGATCAAAGGGAAACTAATCTATGCCTCCCCTAAGAACCATGCGGATAAAATAAATAAGCATTATATAACAGTTATCAAAAGGAAAAAAAAGAAAGGGATAAAGTTTTATAGGAGATTTAACAATCGAGATAAAAATGGGAAATTGCTCATGAGTTTCTCAAATGTTGACAAACAGAGATTTGTAGATTTACTAATAGTTTTATTTTTAACGTTTCCATTTTCATCTGTTTTAATAAGCCAAACATCTGAGTCATCAGCATCACGTTTATTTATTGTTCCTGTTATTATATATCCCTTGTCTGAAGTCTGTTGAACAAACGCACCGTTTTGATAGTTTGGTCCTCCTCCGAAAGTGTTTTCCCATTGTTTGTTTCCTTCAGCATCTATTTTAAATAATAACACGTTTTCAAATGTGTCTTTATCCGGATTATAATGTTCCTTTATACCTGTGATTATATATCCACCGTCAACTGTTTGATCAATACAACACCCTTCATAATCGTAATTCTGAGCTTCAAAAGTTTCATACCATTCCTCATTTCCATCACTATCTGTTTTAACTACCAACAACAGATAGGCTCGAGGATCTGGTTGCTTATCAGTAATATACCCAGTCATTATGTATCCTTTATCCTCTGTCTGTAGTCCATATACAAACTTTTCAGTATAACTATCATCATAGGTTTTTTTCCAAAGTTTATTACCATCATTGTCTGTTTTAATCAACCAAGCATTAGAAAAATCAACACCATGCCATGTAATATAACGAGTATTTCCAAACAAGATATATTCCTCACCGGAAATCTGCTCAACTCCTACAGGTTCATAGTCAATTGTCATATAATTGTCTTTATCTTCTTCTTTGAAGGTTTTATCCCATTCAATATTACCAAGATCATCTGTTTTAATCAACCATGCACCATAAGAAGGCCATCGAGATTCCCAGCTTTCAGTCGTCGCGCTTATAATGAAACCACCGTCAGAGGTTTGATGTACAGAATTACCCCACGTACAACAATTTGACATGCCATAGGTTTTACTCCACTCCTTATAACCATCTTCATATGTTTTAATAAGCCAAACATCATAACCACCAACACAGTTGATAGATGTTGATCTTGTACCAACAATGATATATCCTCCATCGTTAGTCTGCTCAATAAATAGTCCGACATTCATATTAAATACATATTCGTCCTCGTAATTACATCCACCATAAATTTTATCCCATTCTTTATTACCGTTTTCATCTGTTTTTATTAACCAAATAAACTCACATTCTAAGTCATCATTATACGTTGAGCCCAGTACAATATAACCGTCGTCATTGGTTTGTTTAACACAATATCCATTATCCCAATCATTATCGCTGTCAAACGTTTTTTTCCATTCTAAAGTATTTTCATTTTTAATAAACTGCGGTTCATTATTTTTCAGTTCTGTTTTTATACCAAATACTGACAAAGATGCAAAACTTGTCAGTAAAAACATGCATATTATTCCAATTGTTATTATTTTCTTCTTCATCTTTTTTTCACCCATAATAAAAATATTTTAGAAATATGATATAAAATCAATATATAAATATTGCTATTAAAATATTATATGTAACATTCATCACAAAAAAGGATGTAAAAAATAAAAAAATAGAAGGCTTTTAATGAGCCTTATCTATCTCATCTACTGCTTCAGGATTCGCAAGAGTAGAAGTATCACCTACTTCTTTCCCAAGAGCCTTAGATCGTATCACTCGTCTCATTATTTTACCAGAACGCGTCTTAGGAACATCAGTTACAAACCAGATTTCATCAGGACGAGCGATCTTACCCATCTCTTTACCAACATGTTCACGAAGCTGATTACGTA
>Ga0272442_10000630_pt1 | contig 55512 bp, 44 predicted proteins | sample SSMForm2O_FD_200262 | JGI IMG/M metagenome (GOLD analysis project Ga0272442, IMG submission 200262) | Marine sediment archaeal communities from Little Sippewissett salt marsh, Falmouth, MA, United States - SSM-Form-2O | ecosystem: Environmental > Aquatic > Marine > Wetlands > Sediment ... | reverse complement strand
CAGATTTCAAGTGTCACTTGGATTTAATATCTGCGTTCGGGTCGGCATAATCTTTATCATAGTCAAAATATAAAGGTGTATCCGATTTGAAGTATGGATCTCGCGGGAGGGGCGTTTCAGGGTCTTGCTCGTCATGCTTGATTATTGGGGGGCATTGCATCAAAATACTATTCCAGTATCAAGCAAAATAGAAGGCGAGCATATCAGCTATCCTGTTAGGCTTTATATGTAATAGGCAGTATGAGTTTCAAAGAGGCTATATAATGATAAAAAAGTATATTCTTCCTTTTATCGCACTATTGTTTGGTATAAGTATTTTCAGCGGTTGTGGGACAATTTGGGTGGCGAGGCCGGGGGGGGAAACAGAGCGCATGATACCTTATACGGCTATTGTGTTTCGGGAGGGAGATAATGTTCGGGCGATGGACTCGGTTGGGGTAATCAGGGCCGGTACTGATACGGGAAAAAGTGTTAGCGATGTTATTCAGCAGGCAGTGGATCTGTGCAAAAAGGGCGGTGAAGTGAGGATAAAGGCAGGCGAATACCGGCTGGAAAGAAGTGTGGTGGTTGATTATCCCTGTACTATCTCGGGGGAAGGAAGGGGGACAATATTGGTGCCGCCCGCTAATCAATTTGCCTTTTGTGTACAGAAAACGCAAAGGAGTCCGGTATTGTCGGATTGGGTTTGGGGTGACAAAAAAGGAAAGATGCCCCAGTGGCTGGATGATCTATGCGCTGAGCGGCTGTACGGGGTTAATGTTCGTTCGTTAGCTATAGTCGGTTACGGCTGTGGTAAGGGGATATATCTGAAAGGACTTTCAGAGTGTAATTTTGTGGACCTCTGGATACACATAACCAACGACGGGGCGGCGTTGTATTTAGATAGCACGGTAATGGAGACTGAGTTTCGGAATATCCATTGCTATAATAACGGCAGCGCGGAAAATAAAGAAGCAACGTTAGTAATAGATTCCCAACAAGAAGGAGACTCTAATAACAATCTGCATTTTGATAAGGTCTATATTTTGCTGCCGAGTTATATAGGTGTGCAGATAGGTTCGGAAGGCAAAAAATATGCTCCGCGGCTGATATATTTCTCGCACTGTTTTTTTCACGGCTGGTATCCGCTAAAATATCTGGCCCCATACGATTTAATCCAGATCCAGCATTGCGCCCCCCAGCGAGGTGTTACAATAACAGAGAGTCGATTTACGCTGCCGGGAGCGGGGTGTGCTGCGGTTCATCTGGGGCCGGATACGCTGGCGCAGGTATCAAATTGTAATTTTGGGGGGTTGGCGGCAAAATCAGATTACATAAGGGCCGATGCCAGGGCGAAATTGATTGCGACTGATAATTGCTTTAACACTCTCAATCAGGCTGAGAACTTGGCCATCAGGGCCGAGAAGGCTGATACTATAATTCAAAACAATGTTTTCCTGGCCGGGCCTGATTGTGTTCGCATTGAACAACCAAAAAACTCGATACTCCAGTCAAATATATTTACAAAATAAAAAGTGAGTATCTACGACAGTGTGTCTGTTAGTTGGTGACAGATTAAGAGACTCTAACAAAACTATCCATTCGAAAGACTGGGTTCACGCTTTCGCGGGAATGACAAGGTTTTGTTAGAGTGCCTAAGTCCTGTCTTATTATTTCTTAGCAACAGTTACGTCTATCTCTACGGCCGGGATCAAGGTGACCGGGCCCAACAGGCCGGATTCCAATAAGGGGAGATCTTTCCAGGTTCTTAGGGGCCAGCCGGACCTGGTGATGGGAGTTCGGCAGAGGCGCTGGTCCTTGGGCGAAAGCCCATCGCCCACCAGACGATTGTTCCAGGTGTTAGCGATATCGATTTTCAGATGATTGGAACCTGCCTTAGCAACATCGGTTATTTCCACCCGATAGGGGGGTTTCCAGACGATACCAAGAGATTGACCGTTAAGCCAAACTTCACCTACCGCCCAAAGACTGCCCAGGTCCAGATAGAGTTTTTTGTTTTTACCGATCCAATCCGCGGGAATTTGTACGTCTTTTTCGTAGTGGGCAATACCGGAGAAATAACGAATTTGATCGAGCTTGTTCTGAGTCCAGGACTTGAGAGTTGTAAATGTTAATGATTCTGGTTTTCCTACCGGTGAGGTAAATTTCACCTGCCAGGGGCCGGACAATTGCCGGTGGGGGGGGAGTTGATTAATCTTAAAGTTGATTTTCTGTCCATCGGAAGTCTCAATTTGATAGTGTCCGTTCTTAAATGAATTGACGAGCACTTGTTTGTCGGTAACTTTGGCAACTTCTAAACCTTCATCGGCAGAGACAAGGTGGGGGCGGTCGGCGGGTTTGCGGAAGACAACAAAAGTTGAGCCGGCGGGGGGAAGTTCCAAACGCAGGCGTGTGCCCCGGTCCGTAGATTGGAAAACCAACATCTCCCGAAAGCAACCCGTAGCAGGGGACCAGAGTTCGGGGGTTTTGCCGGTTACGCGAAAACAGGCATCGATGGATTTTGCCTGATTGTTTTTGTTCGATACGAAGTAGATGTCCGCCTGGGGTGTACGGCGATGTATATAGTCGATATCCGGATTATTGTCACGGGGAGCATAGTCAAAGTCTGGTCCGATGCCTCTGGCCTGCAAAATATCGCGCAGGGTGCGGCCCCAAATGATTTTTCCCGGGCCGCAGGGATTTTCAAAAATTGTCTTACCGTCACACTTGCCCCATAAGGAGTCTGCAAGTTGCCGGATTTTTTTGTCTCGCGAAAGATAATCGTGTAAGCCGTTGGAACAGGTGGGTTTGGGGCCGACGATAGTGGCGCCTGCCTGGGCCAGCTCGGCGAGTTTTTTTAATACCTGCAAGTCTATGTCTTTGCGATCAGGTAACACGAGCAGTTCATATTGCATACCGTCGGGCAAAGTGATCCGGCCATTTTTCACACTCATACGGCTGAGAAGCACTTCGGGATTTGTCACGTCATAGTCAAATCCATAGCCTAGAGAAGGATCGATGTGCTTGATGGGTACGAAGTTTGAACCCTGGTCGCCATAGTAATAACATACATCGGCTGTGAATAATCCCTGCTGTAACAAAAACGAGCAACGGGATAAATAATCGATAAACGATTTGGCCATGGGCCACCAGATGAGGCTGGGGGTAAGATGGGTGCCGGCGTGATATACCCAGCCGGGTTTGTCCGCTTCGGGGGACTGATGAGTGCAAGTATGCCAAACGATGTGATTCATTCCTTCACAAAAAGCCCGGTCGGCGGAAGGTTTGAGTTGGAAAGGTCCATATTCCCAATGGTGAAAGCCGGTAAATGATTCCATGTGGACACGGCGGCGGCCGTAAATATGAGCGGCGCAGGCGGTTTCCTTGACCACCCAAAGGCCTTGCCAGGTTTTCTGTTGGCGCCAGGGCCAAAACTCACCGCGAATTTCATCTATAGCGCCCAGGGCCTTTAAGGCATCCACGGGCACATCATGTATGGGAGGTCCTGGTCCTCCGGATTCGGCTTCGATACCGAGACCGGCGTGTTTGGCTGTTGTGGATGCGGTGCGATAATAGGCGTCCACGAGTAAATCGCCCATAGTTTTCTGAAAGTCATAAACAAACCGGTCCGTTACTTGAGGGCTTTCGATGGTATAACCTAATAGGGCGGGAAGATAGCGAGTCGGATTATAGCTACGGTATTGGACGAATTTTTCAGGGAAGTCGGGTGTCCATACCCTACCACGGACTTCATAGCTGGGCAGATATAATTGTTTCAGGGGACATTTGCTCAAATCACCGAATTTTTTGTGCAAACGATCGATGATATATTGCAGATAATCTTCGGTGGCGCGGCTGCTGAAATGATCCGTAGCCAATCCGTCCGAGTAGGGGCTGGGATGTTTCAGGCGTTCGCCGGTATTGGCACAAATAAAGCGAAGAATTGTCCATCCGCCTTTTGGAACGTCCCAGTTCAGATGTCCCTTGCTGTCGAGTCGGTCAGTCAAATCAATAATGTTATCGAGATTCTTGATGAGGAAGGGGGGCGGTCCGGCCGATGCCCAGACACCCCGGGGGCCCCGGCGAGAACCATCGATAATGTTGTCGGCGGTCCAAAAGCTGTTCCCTGCCTGGGAATTGTATCTTACCAACCGGGCGTAATCAGAGGTGGGGTTATCCTCATTAGAGAGAGCGACGTTTTTGCCATCCACCGAATATACTTCGAACTCAGCGAACTGTACCCGGTTTATCTGAGGGTTATGACCGTTGTAGATACGCAGGCGCACATAGCGGGCCTGGGTGGCGGGGAAGTCGAACTGTTGGGGCTTGGTATCAGGTTTCAATGAGCCTTGCAGTATCTGATGAAAGCTTGCCTCGGCGGTGTCCGTCTGGCTAACCGCAACCGAAAAGTCCTGGGCGAAAAGATGCATAGAACCATAACGGGCCGAATCACCACTTTTGGTGTTGAAAAGTATCACGTGATCTATTTTAGAATTAAAGGATTCAGGTAATTTCACGACAAATTCATGGGCCGTTTGCTGAGATTCCTGGGGAAAGGCCAGGACGGCAACTTCGGAGAAATACAAAGGCCTGCCCTTGTCGTCCTTGGGCGCTTTGCCGGGAATGTCCGGAAAGGGCAGCGGTTCCGGGATAAGGCCCGGTCCGTTGAAATGTAAGCAGGAATAGTAAAGTGCTTTACTGGCCTGGTCCGGCTGGACCCAGGATGCCCCCATGTCCCAACTGCTGCTGACTCCTAATTGCACATCCATACCCAATTTGCCGGCTTCTTGAACAAGGTATGCAAAATTATCCAACCATTCATCGCTCATAAAGGCAGGGCCCTTGGGCGGAAGGGTGTCTTTAGGTCCTCTCCCGGCCCCCATATCAAATACGCAAAGGCCGCGAATACCCTTTTGGTAAAGCTCGTTGAGTTCGTATTTCATGTGATCACGGTTAATATAGCCGTTGAGTAAGAGGTAATAGGTAGAAGGTCGGGCTGTTTTGGGAGGGTTTTGAAAACCAGCAGTAAGAGTGGGATTTCTTTCGGCGGGATTTTCTGCCAGGGCAGATATGTTTAGAAGAGCGATTACCGCCGCAGTAATCAGAGGAAAAAATGTTTTTCGTAAAGCAGGCATAACGGCCTCCTATTGAGTTGGGGTGACAATGACAGATTCCAGGTTGTAGATGTCGGCAATTTTCTGAATAGTTTCCGCCTGGTTGCCAATGCCCAGGGCGAAGTGGTGGGTGGGACCTTGGGCCACCCAGCGTTTCAAAAATGTCCTGATGTCCGGTTGGAAAAATCCGCGGGTATTGGTATTGCCGGTGGGCGGTATGGGGCCGTGGAGACTTTCACCCTCAGCGAGGATAAACTTAAAGCGACCATTAGCCCCACTGCTAATGCCAAGTAATGTCATAGGACCTTCTTTTATCTTAAACTCCACACTGGCACCGGTTCCCGGTTTGCCGTGATAGGTAGAAAGGCTGCGCAGGACCGGTTTGCCTTCAGCGATGTTGATATGATGCGGGCCGTCGTGACCTACGAGTACAAAGCCTTCATTGAAGTCGATAGGATGAAATTCGGCGAAGCTGCCTCCGCATTCCAAACGGTCCATAATCATCATGGCGATACAGGTTTTCAGGTCTGACTCGCCGCACATGGGAAACCCGGCCGCGGTCAAAAGAGAGTTGCCCACGATAAGGTTGGTAACGATTTTGCGAATGGGGCTGCCTTCTTCGCCTTCGTAATAATAGGCCAGGCCGTCCAGATTGTGGGCCTCGACGAATTTGTCCAGGGCGACGGCTACGCGGGCGGCAACTTCCAAATCATTTTGGGTTAGTTTTGTGGTAAGAGGGTCGGATTTCGGATCAGGGGTGTCAAAAAGAGCAAGTATCTGTTCCTGCTTGACTTTGATTTCTTCGGGCTGGACTGTTCGTTCGTATTTAAGCAGATCGTCGGCCTCGGTCTGGACGATATGGCAGCCGAACGCGGCCGTCAACGCGGTTTGATCCGTCTGCATATCGAGCATGTGCTCGATGGGATGACCGAAGTGTCCTATCCGAGCACCTTTCAGACTGCTGAGGACATTGGCAATCCGACACCACTGGGCGATTTCCTGATCCGCCTGCTCATCGTCCTCCAGGGTACCCAGGATGACGGGGGGCGCCTTTTTGCCCATACGAACGGCTACGCCGGTAAATTCAGGCACTGCACATAAATCATCGTTGCACAACTGCATATAGGTTGAAGCCTTGGAATAGTCCAGGGCCTTTAGAGATTGCAGAGCAAGCAGGACAATCGGCACATCCATATCTCGTATAATGGGCGCAAAGCAGGCAGAGGTGGCATAGGTGAGCATATCGCAAAAGACCAGGTCCAACTCGGCGCCCTTAAGTTTGGGCAGGAGAGCGTAGGTGGATTCGGCATCATCGACAATGCCAAAATCGATAACTTCAACATTGTGTGCCTTTACCTTTTCGAGCAGGATATTCATTTTACTCTTTAACTCATCAAGCAGGCCGTCAAATTGGGGCCAATACTTATGGAATCCGACGCCAAAAATTCCGATACGTGCTTTTCTCCTTGGTCTTCGTTCAACTTTCATATGTTTAACGTGCCTTTCGTTTTAGAACGGATCTAAGTAAGGTAGTACTTAATACCGCTTCGGTTGGTGCAGGGAAAAAACGGCTGGCCAATAATCCCACAAGGAAGGTGGGAAACATAGTAAACGCACCAAACCACCAACTGGGAATGTCTGTAAAGATCCAGACAAAAGCAAGACTGGCCAATCCTACGGCAAAGCCTGCCAGTACGCCCGGAAGGTTGGCCCGCGGTATCAGCAGACCCAATAGATAGATAGCCATAAGCATTCCCAGGGAAGTCCCGGCGATAGTATTGATGATTCCGATTACAGTTTCTCCCAATACCGGTGCCAACATGGCCGCGCCAATAACCAGCAAGCCTAATCCTGCTGTCAGGGTTCGGCTTATCTTAAGGGACAATTCTTTACCCGCACACCAATCGTAGATGATGACCGAGGTGACGGCGTTGATGCCGCTGTCTATGGTGCTCATGGCGGCGGCAAACAATCCGGCCATAATAAGGCCTATCAATCCGATTCCAGGAAGTTCGTTGGAAACAAAATAGGGCATGATTTGATCTTCTGAAACAATCTCCGCTCCGGCCATCGGCAGCCCGGCACCACCGGGCTGACTGTAAAATGCGAACAGGGCTGTACCAACCAAGAGGAAAAAGAATCCCAGTATGGTGCTGATGATGGCGCTGAGAAGCACAATACCCCGGCCGGCCGCCAGGCTTCCAGAGCAGACATAACGCTGAATCATATTCTGCGATACTGCGTATCCGGGCAGATACATAAACACCCCGAAAGCAATCGCGGTAAAAACGGAATGGCGATCAGTGAAATTTTCCCGGGCTAATAAGTTTGCCTTGAGATGAAACATTTGAAACTTGTGATTCGCGGAGGCAATATTAAAAAATTCCGACCAGCCTCCTTCGATGCGTCCGACTGCTATAAACAAGACCAGTAAAATAACACCTCCCAAAACGATAGCCTGCAATACGTCCGTCCAGATAACAGCCCTAAGACCGCCTAAGGCTGTATAGAAGGTGGCAAAAACGCCCACCCCGATAAGGGCCCAGTAATATTGAGTCGTGCTCAATCCCAACACGATCTGCAGGGTAAGGGCGACGGCGTAGAGCATGGCCCCCATCCAGCCCAGCGCATAAACACAATAAAGCAGCGAGCCGATCCGCTGCGCCGGCGTCCCAAAGCGCTGGCCGAGGTATTCATAACCGCTACTGACCTTCAACCGTACGTAAACCGGTACGAAAACCCACCACAAAATCGGAGTAATTACCAATGGAATAATTAGAATCGTAAGGAAGAAACTAAAATCCTGGTACGCACCACGTTGGGGAAGGCCTAAAAAAGAAATCGAACTGAAACTGGTGGCGAACAACGAAATAGCGACCGCCACCCAGTTCATATTGCGGCCGCCTAAAAAAAAGTCTTCGTTATCCTTTTGACGCCGGGCACTGATGACGGCCAGGCCAATGACCACTAAAAGGTATATTACACATACACTGCTATCAATAAAGTGCAGATTAAACATAAGATATCGCCTGCTGGGACGCCTTCATTGAACATATCGTTCGACAAATAAGTTTATACTCAAACAAGAGCTGCTCCTCAATTACTTGATGCGTATATGAACACTTCAAAGCTGATTTTTAGGGATTATCTTAGGATATACCGCCTCTAAAGCAAGATAAAATTACAACCAATGCCAGAGGGGGCAGAACATAAATTGCAGAGATTTGACTAATCCTGTAGCATCAATTATAATTTCAGTAGTCATGATGAGTCTGAAACTTCTGATTTTACTAGGAGATGGTAAAATGTTGCTGAGAAACAATCGCTTTTGGGACTGGATTTTAATTTGTTCGATTTCTTTAACCATCCTGGGGTGCAATCTGCTCATTGCCGAGACTGCACCTGCATCGTTGCGGGCCGGGGCTGCTACCAGTAATATTACTCCCTGGTTGGGTGTGTCGATAAATGGCGGTATGCGTGACCGCACAGCCAGCCATATTCACGATGAGTTGCACGCTCGCTGTCTGGCGCTCGACGACGGCAAAACCAGGTTCGCCATAGTAGCCTGCGATAGTTGTGTCATTCACCGCGATATCTTCGACGCCGCCAAGAAAATCGTAAAAGATAAGATTAACCTTCCAACCGCTAACATGCTAATGTGTGCCACCCATTCCCATTCAGCTCCGACAGCCTGTGGAATATTTCAAAGCGACCCTGACCCCCAATACCAAAAGTATCTGTCCCGTAAAATTGCCGACGCGGTTATACGGGCCTTTAATAATATAACTCCCGCCCGTATCGGCTGGGGCGTGGGAAAATTACCCCAACATGTTTTCAATCGACGCTGGAAAATGAAACCGGGAACGATTCCCCCCAATCCCTTTGGTGAGAAGAACGATCAAGCTCGCATGAATCCCCCGGTTGGCAGCAAAGATTTGATCGAACCTATAGGCCCTACCGATCCTGAAGTCTTGGTCCTCTCGGTCCAGCATGCAGATGGTCGTCCCCTGGCCCTCGTATCGAACTATGCCTTGCATTATGTCGGCGGAACCGGTGCTGGCCATATCTCGGCTGACTACTTCGGTATGTTCGCCGATTTGATCCAACAACGCCTCGGCGCCGACAGGCAGGACCCACCTTTTGTAGCCATGCTGACAAACGGCTGCAGTGGTGACATCAATAATATTAACTTTCGTGTGCGCAGCAAATCTCGCCCACCCTATGAACAGATGCGCCGCGTAGCCACCGACCTGGCTGACGAGGTTTTCCGCGTGTGCCAGTCTTTGCAATATAAGGATCGCGCCAAACTTAACGTCGCTCAAAAAACCTTGCAGCTCGCTCTTCGCCTGCCCAGCCCCCAGGACGTGGAAAAGGCTCAAAAAATCCTGGCCCAGGTAAAGGGGCCTATACTAAAAACCCTCCCCGAGATCTACGCCCGTGAGACCGTCCTGTTAGCTGAATATAAGCCTGAGGTTGAGATTATCGTGCAGGCCCTGCAGATCGGCGATCTGGCCATCGTTGCCACTCCCTGTGAAAACTTTGTGGAGATTGGCCTGGAAATCAAATCGAAAAGTCCCTTTCACCCGACTTTTATTTTCGAGTTAGCCAACGGATATAACGGCTATATGCCCACCGTCGCCCAGCACAAGCTCGGCGGCTATGAGACCTGGCGGGCACGGTCTAGCTGTCTCGAAGTTAACGCTGCCCCCAAAGTGGTCGATTCCATCCTCGACCTGCTCAGGCAAAACAAAGAGAAATCATCACCTGTCGCACAATCAAGTAGCCACTAACCACAATAGGTTGCGAAATTATGTATAGTTTATGGCTTACATAAAATACCTAAGGGGGCAATGGGGCAAATCTTATTTTAACCGGCTGATTTTCACCGGTCCCAAGAGTCCCGAAGGCAGCAGCGGTGAATCGGCTGTATAGGGATTGTAGGTAGTCCAGGTGAATTGTTGGTCCTGGGGCTTTCCTTTGTCACCTATCAAACGGTTAGGCCATAGGTTGGCTACTTCAATCTCCAGGCGGTTTCCTTTTTTACGCAGGGCATCGGTTATATCCACCCTCCAGGGAGCACACCACAAAACTCCCAAATCAATACCGTTGAGCTTAACCTGCGCCAGGCTGTGGACTTCTCCCAATTCGAGCACAATCCGGTCTTTGTCAAGATCAAGTCCCTCTGGCAGGTCAAAGTCTTTACGATATGTAGCCAGACCCGAATAGTATTTAATGCCGGGCTCACTGTGTTTGCTCCAGTCGGTAAGCGCGTCAAATTTCACCTGCTTCGGCCCGCCCATAGTCGGATCGAACGATACCTCCCAGGACCCTTCGAGCTCGACTATCGGTACTACCTGCGGGAAGTTTTTAGCTGTTTCTGACTTGGGATTCTTCTGGCTTGCTTCTTTTTTAAACACGATGAAAAAACTTTGATACGGCTCGAACCGCATGGGTATGATGGTGCGCTTTCCATTCTCCTTATATTCCGGCAGATTGCGAATAGTTCCCGTTAACGGATCCCAAAGCTCGACCTCCCGCCCCGCAATCCGGAAGGTGCAATCAGTCTCGACTATCTCTGCCGTGCGGTTGGCAACAAAATAGATATCCGTTGCACCAGCCCGGCGGTGCGTATAGCGGATGGAACCTTCCGCTTCGAAGTCGGGCTCCACTCCCATCTCAGTAAGCAAACCCGCCGTCGTCTCATAATCTGGATAAAGTTCCGCAAACCGGTTTGCCTGTTCCGACGATTTCTGTTTATTGGCGACTGAATGATCAACACTCAGCTTGCCTCCCCAGACCACCTGGCCATGTCCGAGCTTATGCTTGACGATATGGGCAGGTAGTTTTTCCTGGCCCCAAATGGAGGCGGCCAGCTTAGCAACTTCTTTATCACATTGCGGGTAATCCATCAGACTGGGTGACTTTTGGGGTGGTTCTCCGACTACCGTAGCCCCCGTTTCGATCAGGGTTTTAAGTTTGCGCAGAAGTTTCGGTGTCATGGTGTCGAACGACGGCAGTACCAATAATTGATAGGAAGCTCCTGACGGGAAAGTTACCCGGCCGTTTTCAACCGATGCCAGGTTCATTAGTGCTCCAGGTGCGCAACCGTCAAAGTTATAACCACGTCTGTCACGAATACAACCTCTCCCCTCTAACGCCGAGGCCGGCGGACGAAATACATGCGGCGCTCCTTCGGGAATAAGATAGCAAACATCGGCCACCGTCTGACCCTGACGCAATATATATTGACAGCGCGTAATATAGCGATGATAAGCTGCCGCCATCGGCCACCATGTTTGGCCCCGGTCCCAGTGTACGCCATAAGGTCCCATCGTCATTCCCGGTCGCCGACCAAATGGTTTATGGGCAAAGGTATGATAGACCAGCCGATTGATGCCGGTACAAAATGCCCAGTCGCCCTGATTTTTCATGGCGGCCGGATACTGCTTCCAGGCTTCGCGGTGATCAGCGGTGAACGATTCGGCTGCTATCACCGACCGGCCCAGCGTATGCCCGATGGAGGTTGACTCAAAGCAGCTAAACGACGAATCGAATCCGTATCCTTCACTCCAGAACTCGCACATCGGCACATCCGCAATCCCCCCCAATGCCAGATCCGATGTCGGATTCATATCATAAGGTTCGATCGAAAGTTTAAGCCCGTACTTTCGACCCAGCTCTTTAAATCTTCCCGCATGATTCTCCAGCACAAGTTCTTGTGCCGTTAGTCGCACGTCCCAGAGAAACCGTTCACTTTTTTCCAGACTGCCGACAATACGTCCCGTATAGGTCGGTAGATACTTTAGTAAATCGTAGCCGCGTCGCTTACGGAATTCCTCCCGGAACCTGCCCGTCCAGTTCTGTGAGCCCATTTCCCAACTGTCGATGTGCAGCATCGTCCAGCCGCCGCTCTTGGCGCGCTTGCCGACCTTATCCAGCAGTTTCCCCACGTACTCCTTGAAATGCTCATCAAAGGCCCCGGCGTCTAATTTGTCACACTCGAACCCAAACCCCGGCTTCGGCGCCGGCCGCGTTGTTGCGCCGTTATTGCGCCTGCCGAAACGCATGATCGTCCAGTTGCCGGCCGGCACCTCCCAATTAATACGCCCGTCCGGCTGAAGCCTAGCACTCAGGTCCACGATTTTTTCCGGATCAACAATCGCATCTGACCCAACAACCGGCCAATCCGCCGGCGCAGGTAAGTATGGCTTCACTCCCGGTCGCGATGTATAGGGCGCCCGGTAGTAAAGCGCCTTCTCGTCAATATCTTCAATGCGATCGATTTTTTGAGGGGTGGGAAATGCCAATACCGCTACGTCTTCATAGTACGCCTCACGCTTTTCGATTAACTCTCCCGTAACCGCCCCCTCGAAGTATGGCTTGCGTGGTTTTGGTATAGGTAAAATTCCGTCAAATGACCGCGGCCCCTTAACTTCGATGGAATCCGCCACCAGATGTTGCATGGACTGTTCTGGTTTCACCCACGGTCCGCCGCTGCCGGCCCAGCCGGGTCCGGAGCCGAGCGTTATTTCGATCCCTAAGCGCTCCGCTTCGCGGACGGCGTGTTTAAAAAGTTCCTGCCATTTTTCGCTCAAGAAATCAATCGGCCCCCGCTTAACTCCTACATTCACTTCCAGAAAGATAAGATTGCCGATACCCGCCTGGGCCATGGACTCAAGATCCGCCGTCATCCCTTCCCGGCTGAGATTACCGTCCATGAAATACCAATAGACTCCGGGCCGAGCGCTCTGGGGCGGGTTCTTAAATCCAGCTTTCAGGTTATCTTGTGCAAAACCAGCGTTATGCAACAGGGTGATAATGATTAGAGTGAGAGTTGAGATTATTTTGCCAATTGTTATTTTCATAGGACCTCCGCATGTTCGTAAACAAAGAAAGAAATTTAAGGATTATTTTATTTTTTTGCTCCTGTTTTGTCTATTCCTTAGTAACTATAAGCTGTTTTATACTTTTTATATAAGCGCGAAGTGAAATTTTTTCTTGACAAAACACCTGTTTTGTGGTATATATCCGTTGTTCATATGAAGGAAGGTTATGCCGCCGGTAGAGAGAGAAATTGAAACCTCTGTACCGGTTTTTTTATTCCCTGGAGGAGTAAAAAAGAATACTCCCTCTCTATAAATAAGAAGGGGAGAAAAAGGCCGGCCAGGCGGACCCACCATATTCGCCTAGTCGGCTTATTTTATGTGAAGCGTAGGTAACAGAGCTGGTAAGTCAGCGTCTGAACGTGATTTGATCCCGATCTGTGGGGCAGTTTGGGGCCGATAGAGGGCCAAACTTGCTTGATTTAGGGATTTATATTCCTATACTACTTTGCGAAGAAGCACTATGCTGTAAAACATGATTAATATGTAAATTTGAATATTCAATAGTTCTATGTGGTTATTCAAATCAAAGGTTAACAAGAAAGTGTTTGTAACCATAAGAAAGGTATGAAGTTATGGCTTTGAGAGTGGCAATTGCGGGTGTAACCGGGGCGGTGGGACAGGAATTTTTGAGAATTCTCCAAGAACGGAATTTCCCTGCCACCGAGTATAAATTTCTGGCTTCGTCGCGCTCAGCCGGGAAAAAAATTACCTTTCTGGGGCAGGAATATACCGTCGAAGAACTCAAAGAAGACAGTTTTGTTGATTTTGATATCGCTCTTTTCAGCGCCGGCGGAGACCGTAGTAAACAGTTCGCTCCGGCAGCGGCCAAAACCGGGTGTATGGTAGTGGACAACTCTTCGGCCTTTCGCATGGATGATGATGTGCCCCTGGTGATACCGGAGATCAATGCCGAGGAGATCCGTAACGCCCCGAGGAATATTATTGCCAATCCGAACTGCACCACGATCATCGGGATTGTGCCTATCTGGCCTTTGCATAAGGCCAATCCGGTGCGACGGATGGTGGTCAGTACTTATCAGGCGGTCAGTGGAGCGGGAATGAGCGCTATGCAGGAATTGCAGGAGTTGACCAAGGACGCACTGGCAGGAAAGGATCTCCAGCCCCAGGCCTTTAAACATCCCTGCGCGTTTAATGTTTTCAGCCACGACAGTACGATCGGTGAAAACGGTTATAACGTTGAAGAGATGAAACTGGTACACGAAACCCACAAGATTTTTAACGATAGTTCTGTTCAGATTACCGGTACCTGTATGCGGGTGCCGGTTTTGCGGGCGCATTCGGAAAGTATAAATCTGGAATTCGAAAATCCCATGGAAGTCGAACAGGTAGTGGATCTGCTGCTTGGGGCCCCGGGGGTGGAAGTGGTGGATGACCGGGAAAATAATTATTTCCCCATGCCCATCGATGCCTCCGGACAGGATAATATTCTGGTGGGACGAATTCGCCAGGATGAATCACTACCTGATAAACGCGGTATAAATCTTTTTGTCAGCGGTGATCAACTGCGTAAGGGTGCCGCCCTTAATGCGGTCCAGATAGCCGAGTGTCTGGTATAGAGAATATTATCGATGCCTTTACAACGGTCGTGTAATATTGGTTTTGTATCCACGCGTCTGGCGGGGATGGACGGAGTTTCCCTGGAAACGGACAAATGGGCCCAGGTCTTTAAGCAGGAAGGGTTGCAGTGCTTTTACCTGGCCGGCGAACTGGATTGCCCTGCAGAAAAGGGCTACCTGGTGGAAAAGGCCCATTTCAGAGATCCGCAAGTGCGCACCATCCAGCATGAATGTTTCGGGGTAAACACCCGCAAACGTGACGTGACCCGGATGATTCAGCATATCAAGAACGAACTGAAGGAAGATATATATATCTTTCTGAAAAAGTTTGATATTAAAATTTTAGTGGTGGAAAACGCGTTGGCCATTCCTATGAATATCCCTCTGGGGTTGGCCCTTACCGAAGTGATCGCCGAGACCGGAATCAAAACCATAGCCCACCATCACGATTTCTTCTGGGAGCGTCAACGCTTTTTGAAAAATTGCGTTTGGGATTACCTCAACATGTCTTTCCCGCCTCATTTGCCTTCCATACATCACGTGGTGATAAATTCTTCCGCTGCCAACCAGCTAAGTCTGAGGACGGGTATTTCCCCCACGATTATTCCCAACGTAATGGATTTTGAAAGTCCGACCGAGCCGGTGGATGAGTATGCCTCCGACGTACGCCGGGCCCTGGATATTGCCGACGATGAGCTTTTTATCCTGCAACCCACCCGGGTGGTGAAGCGCAAAGGAATCGAAAGCGCTATCGAACTGGTGCATCGGCTGGGACTGAAAGCAAAACTGGTGATCTCCCATGCCACCGGCGATGAAGGGCACGAGTATGAACAACGTATTCGGGATTATTCAGCCCTGCTGAAGGTAAACACCCTGTTTGAATCCGACATAATCAAGGATTACCGGGGACAAACCCCCGAGGGTAGAAAAGTTTACTGTCTATCAGATATCTATCCTCATGCCGACCTGGTGACCTATCCTTCGACCTTTGAGGGGTTCGGCAACGCCTTTCTGGAGGCGATCTACTTCCGCAAACCTATTGTAGTAAATACCTACTCCATCTTCACAATCGATATTGAGCCCAAAGGATTTAAAGTAATCGAATTGAATGGGTATGTTACTGATGACGCGATCAGGCAAACTCGTGAGGTGTTGAATAATCCGGAATTGCGCCGGGAGATGGTGGAGCACAATTATAGTTTAGCCCAGCGGTATTATTCCTATTCGGTACTCCGCCAGAAATTACGAAGTCTAATCCTGGATTGCCTGGGGGAATGACAGGTCATCCTGATTTTTAGAACCTGATCCTAAACCCATATAAAGCGTTTTTTAGTACTGATAACGCAATTTTTAAGGGTTTGTGGATATCTTTCAGAATTTGCTCTATAATCAGTAAGATGATATTTTACCGTCCAAGTTATAGGTGTTATGAAAAGAAAGGTATGGCAATGTCAGGACATAATCACACCCAGAATACTTTTAGCAATCGTATAACCCGCCGCGAAGTGTTGGCAAGTGTGGCCGGAGCGGCGGCAGCTTCGGCGCTGGCCCGGAACAGCCGAACGACCGGGGCAGCCGAAGCCACCAATGTCATTACCAAGGGACGCCTCAAACAATCCGCATGCAGATGGTGTTACCCTAAAATACCCATGGAAGAATTGGCTGCCTTCGCCGCCGCCATCGGTCTGAAATCGCTGGAATTGGTAGGGCCCAAGGATTGGCCTACCTTGAAAAAACATGGGCTGATCTGCGCCATGGTACCCAGTCATGGAATCACAAAAGGCCTTAACCGGATAGAAAATCACGAACAATGCCTGGCTAAAATCAAACAGAGTATCGAGCAGGCCTCCGAAGCGGGATTTCCCAATGTGATCTGTTTTTCCGGGAACCGGGAAGGGATGGACGACGAAGAAGGACTTAAAAATTGCGCCGTTGCCCTAAAAAAAATCGTAGGCCTGGCGGAAAAGAAAAAGATAACACTCTGTATGGAACTGCTGAATTCCAAGGTCAATCATAAGGACTATATGTGCGACCATACCAACTGGGGCGCTAAGTTGGTCAAGCAGGTGGACTCGGATAACTTCAAGCTGCTCTATGATATCTACCACATGCAGGTTCAGGAAGGGGACGTTATAGCCACGATTAAGGCGAACAAGGATTATATCGCTCATTATCACACGGCGGGCGTACCGGGTAGGCATGAACTGGACGAGAATCAGGAGTTGTTTTATCCGGCGATAATGCGGACAATTGCCGAGAGCAGTTTTACCGGTTATGTCGGACAGGAATTTGTCCCGAAACATGATCCCCTTAAATCACTGGCGGCAGCGGTGCGGCTTTGTGATGTATAAGCCACCTATCTCGGCGCAATAAAAACGGCCGAGGCCTCTCAGCAGGGTTACAAGATATTCTTGTGCCCTACCGGAGGCCCGGGCCTTCTAGAGAGTTCCATGAGCGGATAGGAACTCTCGTCGAACCGAGCGAGCAGTCCAATTCTCGAGCTCCGCAATCGTCCTGCTACACCTCGGCTTGCGATCAAATCCACCTGGCCGCGCGGACTTGATCTGTTAAGGTTCACCGCTGGCTTAGTACGGACCGAGATAATCCTCACGTAGAACCAGAGGCCACTGGACCTACCCGACAAAGTATCGGCGCGGAGGATTTCCCTCAGCCGAAAACTTAGCCAAGCAGCGCCAGGACGCTCTGCGGCATTGTGTTGGCCAACGACAATACAGATGTATTGGCCTGGACCAGAATCTGAGACCTAGTCAGAGCGGCAGTCTCAGTTGCAAAGTCAGCGTCACGAATCGCCGATTCAGACGCCGTGACGTTTTCCAGAGTAATTTTGAGACTGTTAATATTCGTTTCTAGTACGTTTTTCTGAAAAGCACCCAGACGACCTCTTAAGGTGCTTATATCTTTGATAGCATCGTCAACAATTCGCTGAGCGGTATAAAGGTTATCACCCGCTAAGGCCTGATCGCCCCCGCTCTTAAGAGTATTGAGATAACCATCGGTGGCATTACCCAACTGACTGGGAGCCACATTCATGATTCCGACAGATTCCATACCGATGGCATCAACCTTGGAACCAATGGCAAAGTCTGAGCCGCCGCCGGTGATTCCGAAGGTGGCGGTCCAGTCGGTAGCAGAAAGTGCAGCCGTACCATTCAAGTCTATTTCGGCATCCAGCATAGAGGTACGGATAGTCAACTTTTTGCCCGTAGCGGTGGCTGTAGTTCCGTTTACCGTAGCTGTGGCATTCTGGCCGTAGTCTTTGGCATCGGTGGAATGGGCTCCGCCGGCTGTTTCCTGTACCTTTAAGCCGCCGCCAGCGGCGTTACCGCTAAGTATCTTGACACTGACATAGGCGTCAGAGCCAAAATCTATACTGCGCATTTTGATATACCCGCCGGATACCGCCGCCGAAACACCGGTGATCTCCCGGACGGAATTAATAGCGGTATTGATGTTCGCCCGGCTGGTGGACGCAGCAAAAGAAAGCTCGGTGGTACCTCGGCCGGAACCAATCTGAATGGTCATACCACTGTTGGCGGTAAGTCCATTACCACTCATATACAGCACACCGGTGTCAGCTGCACTGGTTCGCTGGACGGCCACGGTCATGGTGGCACCGTCTATGAGCTTGGCGGCATTGACATGAAGTTCCGATATCTTGGCGGAACTTACGGTACTGGTAGTGTAGTCCCTGTTGCCATTGAGAAGTTTGACACCTTCAAACTCTGTGGCATTGGCGATACGTTGAATACTGTTAATCGCCGAGTCCACCTGGAGTTGATTAGCGTCAACTTCTTCGTCTGACAATGCCCCTTTGTTAGCCGCGGTTGACAAAAGTTCTTTTATGTCAACCAAAAGGGAGGAAATTTCATTCAGGGCACCTTCTGCCGTCGCGATTACACTGGAAGCCCGGGTCGAATTATTGATCCCGGCTCGCAGACCGGCCATCTCTGAGCGGAGATTCTCTGAAGCAATCAATCCCGCCGGATCATCTTTGCCGGTGTTGATTCTTAATCCCGACGACAATCTTTGAAGTCTGATATTCAGATCATCGTTGTTGGCGACCAACTTGTTGATCGCGTTCATTGAGGCTATGTTCGTATTGATACGTGACATGGCTTATCCTCCGTGACAAGGCGAGTAATTTTATACCGCCTGCTACAGACCGTAACCTTATTAACACGTCCTGTGGAACCGGTCTGTTCGGATCCAATTAGCCCACTCGGTACAGCGTTGGGCCGCTCTTTACTTGTTTGAGACAACGCGAAATTCCGCAATTCCGCCGTCCTGTGCCGTCTCTAATTCCGATTTCCCGGTACTTACATTGACCGGGACAAAAATTCATTATTCACTTTTTTGGGTTTGGATAATTAAAAGATGCGTGGCGGGTTCCACCTCACGACAGCACCAGACCGTTTATTTCGGCCAATCCGTCATGCAACAGAAATGAGAAACGCTGGGGATAATTATTGTCAGAGCCTTATCAGATAAATATGTCTTAACTTTTTGTTGGCTCTGTTATATGGCTCCAGTCGTTTTTTTTTGAAATGAGCAGCAACTCCGTCGCAAACTCCTTTTCACTGCCGAGGGCCATTTTGCCTTCAGCACTCATCCCTGAGTCGTACTCTCATATTCTTGAGAGATTTGTTTCCCGGCGAGCAACCCGGAATTGCTCAACCTGGTTTCGACAACGCTTGTTGCTTTCAAATTTTCGTCATTGAGGTTATAAAAACTTTAGTGAGAGCGATAATAATTTTAAAATTATCTTATAGGACTTACCAGAGCAGCGATTGCTAACTTCCGATAACTACTGAAATTATAACCGGCCGCAAAAAGTCCGTCCGATAAATTTGCGTTTTAGAGCGATTGCTGAAGTTAAATGGCGAAATGAAATAAAAAAAAGGGCAAGTCCTCATTGACATCACTATTGAATGCCAGAGAGCACCTGCCCATATACATCCGATAATTCGAATGTGGCAAAGTCCCCTTTACCTCAGGGGTTATATTCAATTATTATCCCAGCAGAGCCAGGACATTTTGCGGAGCAAAGTTAGCCTGAGCCAACACGTTCGTGGCAGTTTGTACCAGAATTTGCGACCGAGTAAGGTTAGCCGTCTCGGTGGCGAAGTCAGTATCGCGGATAGCAGATTCAGCCGCATACAAGTTTTCCTTGGTTGTCTGCAACGAGTTGATCGTGCTCTCCAGGGTATTTTTCTGGAACGAACCCAATCGGCCTCTCAATTTGGAAATATCAGCAATGGCGGATGTGACGATCCTTTGGGCGGTATAGAGATTATCACTGCTGAGGGCCTGGGAACCACCACTCTTGAGGGTACTGAGGTATCCATCTGTGGGATTGCCCAGAGCCGTCGTGGCAATGTTCTGTATGCCCACAGACTCCAGACCTATGGCATCAACTTTACTGCCCAGAGCAAAATCTGCTCCACCTCCGGTAATTCCCAGAGTGGCCGACCAGTCAGTTGCCGAAAGGGCCGCCGTTCCGTTCAATTCAATCTCGGCATCCAGCATCGAGGTCCGAATGGTCAGTTTCTTGCCTACCGCGGTGGCAGAGGTACCATTCACTGTGGCCGTAGCATTTCTGCCATAGTCTATGGCATCGGTGGTATGGGCGCCACCGGCTGTTTCCTGTACCTTTAAGCCGCCGCCAGCAGCGTTACCGCTGAGAATCTCAACGCTAACATAGGCGCTGGAACCAAAATCCACGCTTCTCATCTTTATATATCCACCTGAAACAGCCGCCGAAACCCCGGTAATCTCACTGACGGCGTTGATGGCGGTGTTAATATTGGCGCGGCTGGTCGAAGCGGCAAAGGTCAGCTCTGTGGTTCCACGAGCCGAACCTATACGAATGGTCATACCACTGTTGGCGGTCAGACCATTACCGCTCATATACAGAACACCGGTGTCGGCCGCACTGGTCCTATTAACCACTACGGTCATGGTCGCTCCGTCGATGAGCTTGGCTGCGTTGACGTTCAACTCAGAGATTTTAGCTGAGCTAACCGTACTGGTGGAGTAGGCCATGTCCCCGTTGAGCAGCTTGAGGCCCTCAAATTCGGTGGCATTTGAGATACGATCGATCGTATTCAGTATCGAATCGACCTGCAGCTGATTGGCATCAATCTCATCAGTACTCATGCCTCCCTTATTGGCCGCCTCTCCCAGCAGAGCCTGCAGCTCTACCAGCATATCGCTGACCTCAATAAGAGCTCCTTCCGCTGTACCGACAATGTTGATGGCTCGTTCAGCGTTCTTGATGGCTGTTTCGGTACCCTTGATCTGCTTGCGCAAATTCTCTGAGGCGATCAGACCCGCCGGGTCATCCGCCCCGCGATTAATGCGCAGGCCTGTGCTCAACCTTTCTAATGATTTGTTGAGACCCTGAGTATTGTTGTTCAGGATCCTGGCACTGATCAATGCGGTTACGTTAGTGTTTATTCTACTCATTTTGTTTCAACCTCCTAGGGTTGTCTTCGGCTGGGTTGTGCTGACCTGACGACCCACGTATCGCCCCAAAAATCAACTTTCAATAACAGCACAATTTACAGCCGTGTGTTCTTTTTTGATCACTAGTCACTTAGTGATCGCTTTTTATTCTTGCAAGGCTCTCATCGACTTGAAAATATAGCCTACTTTAGTGAATAAACTTACCCGACTCTTATGGGACGGAACAGATGTGTACTTGTGCTGTTATTAAGGATTATCCCGAAATGCAAAGGACAAAAAAATATTTTTTCTTCTTTCGAAGTCCCATAAAAAAACAAGGCACAACGGGACGGTTGTGCCTTGTCGCGGAGGATAATAGCTTTCCGGAACCAAGGACGATGGTCCGGAAAAAATTTCTTTATTGTAATAACGCCAATACCGATTGCGGCGTCTGGTTGGCCAGGGCCAATACGGAAGTACCGGCGTTGACCAGTATTTGACTGCGGGTTAGATTCGAAGTCTCCGCAGCAAAGTCGGCATCGCGGATGGTAGATTCGGAGGCAGTTACATTTTCCAAAGTTATACGTAGCGAGTTTATATTGGTATCCAGGGTGTTACGTTCAAAGGCTCCGAGCCGACCACGCAGATTTGATATCTGGCCTATCGCTTCTTCTACAATATCGGAGGCACTGGCAGCCTGACCGCCGACCAGAGAATATGAACCTCCCGTGGATATCTCACTGAGGAAGCCTACGTCAGTTGATCCCAGGCGGCTGGCGATTACCGAGTTTATACCCACACTGGTCTGTTCGGAGGTATTTATATGCGGACCAAGCTGGAACATGGCGCCCCCCCCGGTAATATAAAAGGTAGAGGTATCTCCCGCGCCGAATTCGGAAGCCAGTTTTACCCGCATGTCCAGAGCAGTTGTATTAAGGATAACCTCTCGACCGGTACCTACCGTGTTTGATCCGTTTACAGTCACCTGAATATCACGGCCCGCATCCCGTTGAGTTGAAGTACCTCCCGAATCAACTACCGTGAACGTACCACTGCTGCTGGGTAAAAGACGAACCGAAACAAAGGCGTTAGAGCCATAATCCACACTGCGGAATATAACTCCGGAAGCATGATTGGCGGCATTAATAAACGTGGCACAGACACCGGTGGCATCTGTAACAGCATTGATCGCCGAGACCATGTTCGAGACATGAAAGCCCGAAACAAAATTAAATACTTCCACTCCGCGGCCTGAGGCTATCTCCAGTGTTACCGTTGAATTCACCTGGCTGGTCTGGAATTCGAGATGGCCCCGCTGGGCGGAAAGAACTCCCGAGACTTTTACCGAGAGGTAACTCTGACTGCCAAGCTGAGCGCTGTAAATATTGAGCGCCTTGATGGCGGAGTTGGCTACTCCACTGGTAACGTAATCGAGATGGCCGTTCAGCAGGTGCAGACCGGAAAACGTGGTGGCGTTGGCGATACGGGTGATACTGTCGATCGCCGAGTCAACCTGTAATTGATTGGCCTTGATCTCTTCATCGCTTAAAGCCCCGCTGTTGGCGGCCTCTACGGTCAGTTCCTTGATGTTGACCAGCAGAGCCGCCACCTCGGCCAGGGCCCCCTCAGCAGTGGCTATAACATTAGAGGCCCGCTGAGAGTTTTCTATGGCCTGGCCTATACTGGCGATTTCTGAGCGCAGGGATTCCGAGGCAATCAGACCTGCCGGGTCATCAGCCCCGCGCGTAATCCGCAGACCACTACTTAACCGCTTGAGAGTGGCGTTCATCTCGTTGGTTGTTCGCGCCAGATTAGTCTGGGCGGTAAGGGCTTGGATATTGGTATTAATTCTTGCCATAATTAGTCCTCCTTGACTAAACTATTTTTTTGTTCCTTGCTAACCATCACTTTCTTTTCTCTCTGCGACGATTGTATAGGTATCATTATTCAGCAGGCTTTTCGTTCTCGGCGTCTGTTGAGGGTGGAGGTTCACTCTGGGGCGGCTCCGTAATATCCTCGAGTTTAATCTCGGCAGCCTGTCTGTTTTCCAGTTTAATCGCTTCATACACTTCCTTGCGATGTACGGGTATGTTATTCGGAGCGGTTATACCTAAGCGTACCTTATCGCCCCGGATATCCACGATAGTGATCTCGATATTATCGCCGATCATTATTGTCTGATCTTTTTGTCTGCTTAGAACCAGCATCCTCAAGCTCCTTTGCCCTTTGGGGCAATCAAGCGGGTCGCATCCTTGCGCACCCTCGGATTTCTAATCACCAGCGGTCCACCGGATTTGCCGAATCCTTTTGTTCTTTTGAGAACTTACGGACCGCACAGGCTTACCTTGATGGTCGGCACCGAAACCTTCAAAACAGTTCGCAAAACTCCTGAACAATCAGGCGGTCTTGGAAACCTGTTTTGCCGGCGGCGCCAGTTCCATCAGGGGATGTCGGGTGCTGTACTTCTTCTCGGAAAGAACCAGTTGCCGTCCCTGGTGATTAACCACATTGATAATCAGTGGTCCCTGTAGATTACCGGTGAGAGTTTGTCCGTTTTTGTTGACAACGATCAACACTTGGACATCATCCATACTCTTGATGGAAATCCTTTCCAGGTCGTCCGGTTTAACCGGCACCTGAAAATCCGGTACAAATAGCAATGGATCACAGACCACAAAGGCCAACTCCGGCCGGTCCACCGACTGGAGCCAGAAAAAGTTGCCCTCGTCGTTGGTTTGTACCAACGCATACTCTTGATTGTCTGGAAATCCCAGCAATCCCTTGGGGAACTTTATCAGTCGGCTCCCGTCCACTTCTATCTGGCCAAATCTTGTTGTTTCGACCTTCATAATACTAACCTCCTTGTCCTCTATGAAGAATCAAGGGCCTTGAGAAACTCCTTTTTGCATTCCTGATGAATATCATTGTGTGTTTCTCCTCATAGTAAAAAATCCAGCAGGGAAATGTTGGTCAACATGCTGCCCGACATTAAATTTCCCTGCAAGGCTGTATACAGATTCTGATATTTGGTTATCGCTTCGGAGAAGTCGATGTCATTCATGTCCGAGCGTAGCGTCTCCGTAGCCAGAATATTGTCTTCCATGTGACTTTTGCGCGCCTCAATGGACCGCATGGTCGAGCCCACCATGCCGTATATATTGTTGAGATTCTCATGATCATCCATCAGGGCGTTATCGGCGGCACTGATGGCGGCGTCGTCATTAGCCAGCAGCGCATCACGTAAATCGATCAGATGGGAAAAAAGACCATTAGGCATAATTGGATTTACATCCGCTCCTGTAAGGGTATCCGAGGCTGCGGTTAAACCGTCCACTTGCTCGTTGAAAAATCCCAACTGGGTGGCGATAAAATAACCGTTATCACTTACCGTACTGACGCCCAGATCACCGGCGCCGCTGATGGTATCGGTAAGTTCAATGCCATTACCAGAAGTGGTCAAATCCGCTGTGATGTGTCCGCCGCAGCCGGCGTTGATTAGATCGATAACGTCCTGAACTGTATCGGCTGTACTGAGATTTATATCATAGGTTGTGCCGTCCCGCGCCGTGATCTGGATAATGCCATCGCCACTGTCGTTCGTCGTGGCTACGCCATTACCTCCGTTAATATCCGCCAACTGGATCGATCCCGTTAGCGAACGGATCCCCAGGTCCGCAGCCGTGGTACCGTTGTTCTCACCAATGTACATTCTGGAACCGCTTAGTTGGTTCAGAACATTTATACCGGTTCCATTAGCATTGATTTGAGCACGAACTCCAATACCTGCGGTATTGATGGTATTCAAAATATCACCCAGGGTCTGAGCACCGGATATATCAATCGGATCAATGTCAGTTAGTAAGGTGTTTCTGATATTAAGACCATTAAGTAAATCGATGCCCGCCCCGCCAGCCAGCGCCGTTACCGGCGTGGTCAGCGAGAGGCGAGCATCGACGTCCTGGCCTGTTAAAGTCCCCCCGGCCCCGGTCGTGTTATAAATACCAAGATCCCGGGCCGTATAACCGGTCCCCACTTCACTTACCGTAAGATCGGCGCCTCCGAGCGTGGAGGTGATCTGCAAACTCGTTCCGTCCGCACCTATGGATGCGGTGGTAGTGGCGGGTGTCCCGGCCGTAATTTTATCGATAACGTCCCCCACTGTTATGCAATCGGATAAATCAATTGTACTGTAATTTGTACCGTCGCTTATAGCTATGTTACCCAGACGGATACCCTGATCCAGCGCACCGTTCAGATTTGAGAGCAGCGTTGACCGGGTTATATCGGGGTCAAGATCGACAGTACCCTGAACCTGACTGCTCAGCGCTCCAAATGTTTCCTGTCCGTCAAAGTTGAAATTAATAAGATTGTACTGCGCCACCCGGGTTTGCAGATCGGAAATATCGCCCGTAAAGAGCACTCCGTCCTGGTACGCCTGGAAGGGCGGCTCGGTACTGTTTTGTCCGCCGAACAGATAACTTCCCCGTGAAGTGTTATTGCCGATATTAATCAGTTGTTCTATTATCTGATCGATTATCAGCGCGTTGGCTTCTCGACCTGCATCATCAGTGGCGGTACCGATACTACCCAGTGCCAGCGAATGCGCCTCGTTGGTAAGATCGACCATTTGCCCCAGAGCATTATCGGTTCCGGAAAGAAAGTCGACGGCATAACCGATATTGCTCAGATACTGCTGTTGATTCTCCAACACGCTGTCCAGATGCATTATGGTAGATGCCTCTGCGGGATCGTCACTGGGGCGCGCCAACCTTAAACCGGAACTGAGCTGATTCTGAACTTTGAGCAGATCAACGGAATTTGTGCGGATTCCGTTCATCAGCAGATCAGTCTGCATCAGCATGGTCACTCGAGCTACATTACTTGGTCGTACCGCAGAAGGCATAATTTATTCCTGTTATAATAACTATCCCATTATTGCTATTACATCATCCAGCATCTGATCGATAAGGCTGACGTATCGGGCGGCGCCCTGGAAGGCGCGTTGAAACGTTATCAAGTGGATCGCTTCTTCATCCACCGACACGCCGCTAATGCTTTGTCTCTCCATGTCCAGAGTTTCGACGACCACCTCGGCGGCGGTATAATTATCCTGTGCCGCTCGGCTGTCGGTGGCGATACCTCCCACCTGCGCCCGGAAACTATCGGTTAGACTCACTCCGGAGAGGGAACTGACTCCCGAATTGGACAAATCAGCAATCCAGCCGGCCACATCGCCGTTACCTTCCAGCCCGTTGGCGCTGGCGCCCAGCAACCGCGGATTTGCGGCCAGATTGCTTCTGACCTCTATCGTGTTGGCATTGTATCCTTCGAAGAACGTGTTGATTCCCAAAGCTGCCAATACATCGGTGGCATCATCGGTGTTATCCGGTGATAAAAAGGCAAAGGTGGTGCCTGAGGCCGTAGCGTCAATCTGCAAATTGTTCGACGTAGTTACCGAAGCGGTGATTCCGTTGACACTATTCAAACTGGCCGCCAGGGAATTTAAGGTTGTATCAGTGCCGTTAATTCCGATTTTTACTTCGATCATCTCCGGGGCACCGACGGCATTACCTTCATTGTCATATACTTGTACGTAAAAGACACCGTTGTCGGCCGCCCAGGGCAGTTCGGTGTCAGCCGTTGTCCCCAGCGAGGCATCCGGATCGGCTACGCTGAAGGAGGAGGTTACCGAGGTAAACCCATCCAGTCCTTGTCCCAGGCCGTGCAGTTTATTCACTTCAAAGATCAGGGCCTTGGTCCAGTTATCAAGATTATTGACAATCCCTCCCGCCAGATCATCACGGGCGGTTATCAGGCCGTGGATTTTGCCGCTGGTTAGTTGAACCGGACCCTCACCGTCGCCGAATACTACCTGGGCCAGTTTATTACCGCTTGAGTCTTCGGTTTCCTCATAGGCCAGACCACGATTATCCGCATACTGGATCAAGGGTATGCTGCCTACAAATACGTTTACCGATCCGCCTTCCACCTCTCGGGTGGTAATATTTATCAGTTCGCTGAGCTCTCTGAGCAATTCGTCTCTTTGATCACGCAGGGCTGCCGCCGAACCGGCCCGGCCAGCCTCTGCTGAGGTAACCTGTCGGTTGAGATCGGCAATCTGGTCGGCCAACGCGTCAGCTTGGGTCACCTGATAGCGCACTTGCTCGTCCATATCATCCTGGACAGATTCAATTTCTCCTCTAAGCTCCCGGATGAAATTTGTAAGCGTGGCCCCTTCCTGTAGAACCACATCTCGAGAAGCAATATCCTGAGGTTGACTTTGCAGGGATGAAAACGCGCTGAAAAAGTTACTCAGATGGGTGGACAGATCTTCTTCCGTCAGTTCATTGAAAGCCGCCTCGACGCGTGTCATCGTCTGCTGCTGAATCAGATATGAAGCAGAATCTCCCACCGCAGTCCGAATCCTGCAATTGAGGGCCTCATCAATCTGACGGTGAATGTCCCACATCTGTACCCCGGTCCCGGTATATCTGCCCGGAACAACTTCCGTGTATTGAGTAGGTGTCAGTTGGACGCTTTGTCGGGAATAGCCGGGCGTGGCCGCGTTGGCCAGGTTGTTACCCGTTACCGCCAAAGCCGCCTGGGAAGCGGTAATAGCGCTGCGACCAATTTGTATAGCGCCGTTTATAAGTCCCATTTGTCTAACCTTTCCAAAGCCTGATTATGCTAAAGCATCCACTAAACGATTTTGTTCTAATAATGATTTTTTACCACCTCTGCCGTACAGCCCGATATCACAGCCGGACTGCGCTATAATGCGGAATATATGATCAAAGTGTCCCATGATTTTTTGACTGGCCAGCGAATTAACCCGGTTAAGAGTTTGCACCTTCTGGGTGATCTCCCGCAGCATCCCTACCAGGGCCTGTAGCCGCTCACGGCGGGGTGGCTTCAGGGCTCCGGCGAGTTCTCTGGCTGTAATTGGTACGAGCTTTCTCCCCTCCGTCTTTTCCTCTTGCCCTGCCAAAGAGTCACCCTGTTGCGGGAACAACTCAGCCGATGCCTGATGGATCACCTCTCGGCGTTTCTTCTCATTAAGAGAAATAGCCTGAGTTATCCGCTGCTCGCTCTGCGTAAGCGCTTCCAGACGGGAAATGTCATAATGGCGCATGGCGTCTAGTTTGTTTTCCAAAACTGCCGCCAGGTCATGGTGCCACTGCCAGTCGTCCTGCAGTACCTGTAGTAATTTTTCTACCGCATCAGACATTGTTCACGCCTTCCAAAACATTTCTACCTTGAGAGAAGGTTTTTGTTCCTTCAACTTCACCGCCCAATTGTTTGATCAGGGCATCGGCCATGGACGAATCACCCCTTTGGGACATACGAGAGATTAATTCCATATCCAGTAGTCGGATAAATGAGCTAGATCCGGGTCCTCCATCGAGTATCGTCGGCTTCTGGGCATTGCGAAACTCACGCAGCATGGTACCGTAAAAAATCTGGTTCACAAACTCAGTTGCTTTTTGTCGCAGCACCTGGTTTTTGGTGTTTGCATCCTGGATGGGATTCAGATTGTTTACACTAGATACCGTCATCATCAACTCATTTGCCTGTTTACGTTTTTACTTATCTATTCAACAATAACACGTGCCCGCAGAACACCTGCCCTGCGCAGCGCATAAATCGCTTCTATCTTCTGCTTTACCGGCACATTCAACTGCTCCAAAGCCGTTACCAGATCGTCCAGTTTACCTGAACCTTCCTTGATGGTGTCGAATTTGGACCATTCCGTCTGTTGCTGCTCAACCTGTGGATCTATGCGGATCATCATCCCCGTTACCGTTACTGAGCAGGGGGCAATTTCCACATTTCCTGTGATGGCAATTGTTCCTGTTCTTTCATTTACAACAATGGTTGCCTCCGGATCGGGCAGATCAACCACTACACGCATAACTCGCGAGATAAATCCCGCCGGATTATCCGCCTGCTTCTTGGGGATATAAACCCGTACACACCGCGGATCCAGGGCAAGGGCGGTGCGTTTGTTATTGCTATTGAGTTCATTATCAAGTTCGTCACCGTTTTGCAGAGACCCCGGTGCTGTTATCATGTCATCGATAAACATCGCCACGGCATGTGCTACCTGCCAGCTCGCCTGATCTTCCTCTAATATCAGATCGAGGTAGGTTCGCCCGTCGATGTCTTCTTCCGTATAGCCGTAGATGAAATCCATCTCCATGATCGCACCGTCTTTAACCACACCGGTAGTAAGATTTGTCGCATCGGGCATACTTACCGGCCCCTGGGCCCAGGCATACACGTTGTTATCACCATAGTAGGAGCTTATTAAAGGTGTATTTAACAAAATTCCACCGGCCAGACTGGAGGCCTTGCCTACACAGGCAACCTTCACATCAACTGGATCTCCGTTGCGTACCCCGTTACGGGGCAGTTCCGCCGTCACCATTACCCAGGCGGCATTCTTGGCGTTTTTCAATTCATCAACACTCGTCGGCGGATTACCCATTTTTTGCATCAAAGTCATTAAGGGCCGGGCCGTCATCAACATGTCCCCACCGTCCCCCTTACCGTTCAGCCCCACTACTATACCCCAACCCCATAATTTGTTCGTTCGTTCTCCCAGCGGCCGGGCAATGTCACGCACCCGCGTTAAGCCTTGGAGCTCTTTGGCACCGGTTAGTATTATCCCCAGCACCAAAGCTGCTCTTGCCAGCCTGCCTGAACGAACCAAATTGTTAATTATGTTTTTCATTTTTTTATAAAATTCACTTTCTCTTCCAAACTTTGCTTTTATGTTTTCCTTTTTCTAATTACCTATTAATTTGATTAGAACGGATTCAGAAAATCTAAAAACCGTTGCAGATGACTTCTCTTGGTACTGTCCCGAGCCATGCCGGTATGGAATTTTCTAATTTCCAGCTTGGCGATCTTCGAAGAAATTATCGTGTTATCGACACCCACATCTTTGCTCCGGCAGGTACCGGTCAAGGTTATGGTGGTGGTTTCATCGTCCGCCACTACCGTATGGGTAGCCTCCAGGATCAGATTACCGTTGGGCATTACGTCAATAACCTCCGCCTGAATGCGGGCACTGAGCGTATCTTCCCGGTTGATATCACTTTCTCCTTGACTATCCCGTTTGAAAGAACCCTTAATAGCCGGATCTCCCAGTGGCAGTGCGGCGGGATTCAAATTGCCTTTCGTAAATTTGAGCCAGTCCTCCAGCTTAAAATCTACTGTCTGTTCTCGCGCCGATTCCGCGTCCGCCTTGACTGTGTGTTTGCTGACTTCGTTGACGATAATTGTTATCAAATCATGCACTCGAAAGTCTTTGGGAGTGGGTTTTTCCACCGCAAACCAATTTGCTTCAAATATGGGAGTGGAATTTTGTGAAAAGGCACTCTGACTATGGCCCAGAATATTTTGTCTGCTGTTCCCAGACGCGCTCATTCCACCTCTGGATGTACCTCTTACCTGTCTTAGGGATTGCCCCCGCAAACTACGGGCCTGAATATTATGTTCCACCTGTCTATAGAGACTGTTGTTCTGTCCGCTGTTCACCGGTTGCGAATTAACCACTCCCACCAGCCACAGCATCAGTAGGACGATCAAAAGAGCTACCACAAATTTTGACTTATAACGCAAATTCATATATCTTTCGCTTTTACCTTTTACTCTTACATGGTTTTATTGACAGCCTTGACTACTCCGGTTCCTATTACCCGGCCGTGCAGGACCTGACCCCGATCACCTTCCCTGCCCACGGCAATGATCTCACCTTCTGCTCCGTCGGCCAGTGCCTTGCCTCGCAATACAATTCGGATACAGCCCACCTGCGACAGTACCTCTACCGGTTGATTTCGTTTTACCAGAAATACCTTTCGCAGCATTGACGGCTGGATATACGTATGGGCTTCCACGGTACGTGCCGTCCTTTGCCCTATCACCACGTCCAGATTAGCGGGGTAAATATCACTCAAATCACTCACCCGGTGCAAATCAAGTTTTACATCTTCGCTGGTAATAATATGACCGGCCGGTAGGGGTTGTACCGTTACTACCGCTGCACACAGGTATTGCACCATACCGGTCACCGTACGTGCGGGACGATTGCTGTTTGTTATTGGTGAACCTTTTATCCCTAACTTTGCCCACTTATCTTGTATAGCTTGTTCCTTACCTTCCGTCTCCGGGTTTACTTCACTTATTGCGAACCTCACCCGCCCCAGACTCAGATGACAACGCGGTTCAACCTGAAATTTTTTCTCGTCATAGTCTTGTTGCAGGTATTCATCGTCACGACTGTCCCATTCGATTATTAATCGTTCTTCCTCAAGTCCCGTAGCCCCGGCTACCATCTTCTTCAAATAAGCTCCCAGGTTGCCCGTTGTTTCTTCTTCCACCGATTGATTTTCGGTGTTAGCAAAGATGGTGTCTTCCTTAGGTGTTTCCTTTTCTTCAACCTTTGGGGAATCATTGTTTTCTGTTACCTCGTTTGTCACTGCCGGGTTCTGTAAAGATAGATCACAGACACTTGCACCATAAATATCCAAAGATGACGGCTCAATATCAGCCTGTGCCAGCGCACCGGTGATATCTAATATTCTCAGTTGCTTCGATTTCTCACCGGCTGTAAATTGGGCAACAATAACCTTTTCCAACCTCTTTTTAAATTCCGCCTCAGCACCGGTTATCTGAGCAATGTCTTCCAGGGCTACGGGACCATTGGAAACCTCTGCTTGCGCACGGACACGGATCCGGCACATTTCGCTGCTCGCTCCCCAAACCGAAGCTGATGCTACCAGCACCGTCACCAAAGATATCTTAATTATATTGCCGTATTCTCTCATTTCTGTATTTTTGCTTTCCGTTTACTATTTACTATTACGCAATATCCTCTCTCTTTAACTCCTTACCTCCCGCCTTCGCCCAGGCTATGGCGGACAAGCCTTATCTCCTGACTCCTATCTCTTCAACCGGCTCACAACCTGCAGATTTTCGTCGGCGGCCTTGATGGTCTGGGAGTTCAGTTCAAAACTTCGTTGGGTACGGATCATATTAATTAACTCCTTTACCGGATCCACATTACTGGTTTCCAGATTACCTTGAATTACACCTCCAAACCCCGGATCGAGCGGACTACCTTCTTCTGCTGAACCGCTCGCTTCGGTCTCGGTAAACAGATTACCCCCTTCCAGCTTCAGTCCTTGCGGATTGGGAAATCGGTATAGCTTAATTTGAAACTCTGTTGTACTGCCATCCACTTCCACCGAGACTGTACCATCACTCTGAATAGTAACGCTTTGAAAATTTTGCGGCAGGGTGATCGGTGGATCCAGCTTGGGTCCATCCGCTGTGCCCAACACCATATTGCCCTCGGCATCTACAATAAAATTACCCGCCCGGGTATAGGCCTCTCCGCCGCCGATGCTATCGAATGTTGTCACCTTGAAAAACCCATCGCCAGAGATAGCCACATCGAGCGGCCTTTCTGTATTCTCAGTCGAACCAGTTCTCATATCCAGTTGCGTATTTGAAACTCGGGTACCCAATCCCACAAACAGTCCCGTACCGGTCAATTGTCCCAACGTGTTCAGTGCTCCCGGCTGACGTCGCATCTCATAAAACAAATCTTCGAAGTTGACCCGCTGGCTCTTGAACCCGGTCGTATTGGAATTGGCCAGGTTGTTGGCGATAACATCCAACTGCGTGTCCATCGCTTTCATACCTGTAGCTGCTGAATGTAATGCCGTAATTGCCATATCTTCCTTCCGTTTCTATTTTATATCACACATGGTTTTTTTAATTTTATTTAATAATACTAATTTAGCCTTTATCATTTGTTATTAATACTATCCATTTATCTTGCCTAACTGCGACACCGCCTGCCCCAGAGTTTGATCCTGAATTTGCATCATGGAAACATTGCTCTGAAACAGTCGCTCAGTTCTTATCATCTTCGTAAGTTGATCCAAAGGATTTACCCCGGAATTTTCCAATGCCTTTTGGTGGACCACGGTGCGAGCTGTTTGTGGTTGTGCGGTATCGTCGGCCTGATATAAATTGCTGCCCAGTTTGCGCAAAACTTTAGGATCGTCAAAATCAACGATCCCTAATCGCGCTATAGGTCCAACATCCTGACTGATTAAGCCCGACTCATCGACTACAAAATTACCCAGTGCCGGATTAATAATAATAGGTTCACCCGAATCATCCAGAACCGGCAGTTTCCCCGTTGCGGTTACCAGTTGGTTGTTTTCATCATGGGTGAATCGTCCGTCACGCGTATAAAGAATTTGAGAATCTTTGAGAACCTGAAAGAACCCCTTCCCCGACAGGGCCAAATCATAGGGATTGCCCGTCACGTCAAGTGATGCGGGTGAAAAGTCTGTAGCCGTAGGCAGTGCAAACACACCACCACCCATTCCTTCCAACAGGCTGGAGGAATGATATGACTGTCCATTTTCTTGTGCCTCTGTACGCCGAGCCTGGAACAAGGCAAGTTCCGGCTTAAAGGCCACCGTCTCCACGTTAGCCAGGTTATTCGCTATGACATCCTGTCGATAGGAATTGGCCAGCGCACCGGCTGCAGATATATACATTCCGTATAACATAGCTCATCCCTAAGCTTCTCACCAACTCCGGGTCAGGTTTCCTACCATAGTTTCGTTAGAGTTTTTTGCAGATCCTTTCGCTCTCCATAGCGACCATCCTTATAAACTCTACCGATCCAGATCTCCGCTGGTACCCGTGTGGTTGAAAGTCGAGTTCTCCGCCTCGACGGGGAACTGGTTTGTCCGAACCTGGTGAAACTGATTGTCTTGAGTCTGATATCTGTGAGCCCGGTGGTACATATCCCGTGCCACCGCTAGCCGGACCACATCCAGAATTTTTTCGGCCAACCTATTATTGCTCAAACTCTCTAACAAGCTGTCATCAAGAACGCTACAGGAATCCATTCCTGTGTTTTGCACCTTGTTGTCTTCTGAAAACTTGCTTTGTTGCATCATGTTTCCTACCTATATAGTTCAGACTATCCGCCACTGCTCTCCAAGCCGTGGCGATGTACGATTTCTCGCTACATCTCCAGTCCTTTCGCCCAATCATTATTGCAACCGTTGTGCCAAAGGGACCTATAACATGTTATTATTTAGAAAAATAAAATGAGTCAAACAGCGTATCTGTTTACATCGCAAGTAGATAAGAATTTTTAATCTTGTTAATAATTGTCCTTATAATTGGAATTTGATATGGAATGTCTTCGCGTTGCTCCGAATAGTTATGCGCAAAACATGCGCTAGAATAATTAAAAGTAGGTAATATTTGCCGATTTAATACTTTGGTTTCAAAGACATTCGGGGTAAATTTAGATGTGTTATATAATGATTGATACAATTAATATATTATTGGTAATGCACCACTTCTTTGAACCTGCGGCATCAATCATTTCAAAATATGTATTATTATCTTTATATAACATAAAAACAAAGGCTTGTTCGAAAACTAAGACGAGGAACAGAAATGATATCAGAAAACATACTGGACAAGATCAAGTTTCTCTATGGCCCAAGTGAAGCAGAAGATATAGCTAAGAAGCTCGGCGCCCTGATGAAAAAGTATGAACCATCAAAGTCATTACAATCTCCTGCCTTTCTCGACCAACGTGATATTTTCCTCATAACCTATGCCGACTCAATTCAGCAAAAAGGGGTTGAGCCGCTCAAAAGCTTGTATCAGTTTGCCAAATACCGTCTTAAGGACATTATCAGCATAATTCATATCCTGCCCTTTTTCCCATATTCCAGTGACGATGGATTTTCCGTCATAGATTACCGACAGGTAAATCCCCATCATGGCAATTGGGATCATATTCGTCGGTTAAAGAACGATTTTAATCTTTGTTTCGACTTGGTTATAAATCACGTTTCCTCACAAAGTCATTATTTCAAAGGATTTATCAAAGGTGACCCATGTTATAAGGACTTTTTCATAGTTCTGGATCCCCATTCTGACACTACCAGCGTAGTTAGGCCACGATCACTTCCCTTATTACATAAATATGCGACAAGCGATGGTGACAAATGGTGCTGGACCACATTTAGTGATGATCAAATTGATTTTAACTTTAAATGCCCGGATGTTCTTTTGGAGATTCTGGATATCCTCCTTTTTTATGTATCACAAGGTGCTCGACTTATACGCCTGGATGCAATTGCCTATCTCTGGAAACAGTTGGGTACCTCATGCGTGCATTTACCGCAAACATATGCAGTAACAGAACTTATGCGATCTATCCTTGATGAATTGGCACCCGAGGTACTACTTTTATCTGAGACAAACTTCCCCCACGAAGATAATATATCCTACTTCGGCAGTGGGAATAATATGGCCCAGATAGTTTATAATTTCCCCATGCCCCCTTTGGTATTGCATACCTTGAACACTGGTAACAGTCGCCATCTTAATAACTGGGCTAAATCGATTAAGCCAGTTTCAGATAGAACCACATTCTTAAATTTCACCTCCTCCCACGATGGAATTGGAGTAAGACCGGCTGCGGATATATTGAATAAAATTGAATTCAATGAACTGGTCAAAAATGCCTTAAAACATGGAGGCAAAGTAAGTTATAAAAATGACCAGAAAGGTAAACCAATTCCCTATGAATTGAACATTAACTATTACGATGCCTTGAATAACCCAAATGCTGAAAATAATGATGAACAATTAGAGATAAGAAAGTTCTTATTATCTCAGAGTATCAGCCTGGTTTTCCAGGGATTACCCGCTATTTATATTCATTCAATAGCAGGCTCAAGAAACTGGACTCGTGGCATCGAGATATCGGGGCAACCAAGAAGTATAAATCGCGAAAAATTAGATTTGGATGTTTTAGAGCAACAGTTTACGGATGAAGAATCACGCAGGCATAAAATATATAATCAATACTCAGACATGATTAAAAAACGAAGATCAGAATCAGCCTTTCATCCCCTTGCAGAGCAGACAATAATTGAAATAGGTGATGAGATTTTTGCCCTGAAAAGAACAAGTAGGGATAAAAGAGAAACCATATTGGCGATTCATAATGTCACCGATAAAGCCCAGAAGGTGCAATTATTCATGGACACGATGGGGGCAATACAGCTAAATGATCGCAAAGAAAAAGATGTAGTTATTGATATATTAACCGATGAAGTAATACAAATAAATGCCCAGGAAGCCCCCTTCCTGGAGTTAAAGCCATATCAATTTGTTTGGCTAAAGACATGAAATAAGAATATTAAATAAAAACAAAATAGCAGAAAGGTCTATGTTCCACGTGGAACACAGGCCTTTTTTATTTTAATAAAACTTAACGGCAGAAAATAAACAAATGCAAAAATTAAATGTGATTATGTAAAAAGATAGATAATTGTTCTCTTTTTATATTTCTACCACTTCAAATATTTTTTTATCTTCACAATGTTCCACGTGGAACAATTACATCTTGTAACATTCTATATGTGCATTAAAAGGTGAGATCAAATTTTGTAACTATTTATTTGCAAAACAGTTATATATTTGGTATTCATTTGTAAAATCTAACGTTGTTGTCATATATGTTTATTTGCTATGATGCTCAATAGCGTCTTTTGTGTACTTGATAACATACTATAAGTATGTTATATATATAACATACTTTATGGAGGTATTTGGTATGACTGAAGCCAAAAAACGATTGGGCCGAGGACTGAATTCACTGCTCTCTTCCACGCGCATGCAGGAGATGGAAGAAAATACAACTGTCACTATCACTCCCGTCCCCGTATCTGAGACATCGAATGTTTCAATTGATAAGATAATGGAACTATCTGTCGAAAAGATTCAAAAAAATCCGCATCAACCCAGACAGAATTGGGATGAAGCAAAGTTATTGGACCTTTCGGAATCGATTAAAACCAGCGGTGTTATCCAGCCTGTTCTGGTAAGACAGATGGGACAGGGCTATCAGCTCATTGCCGGCGAAAGACGTTTGCGCGCAACACGATTAGCAGGTAAGGATAAAATACCGGCTATTGTAAAACAGGTAAGTGAAGAACAGGTAATAGAGTGGGCATTAATTGAAAACCTGCATAGAGCTGATTTAAATCCCCTGGAAAGGGCACGCGCATACCAGCACTATTTGAATAACTTTTCTATGACTCAACAGGAAGCAGCCGTCAGATTAAGCGAAGACAGATCAACCATAGCAAATTATATAAGACTGTTGGAGTTGCCCGCGGAAATTCAAAAAATGCTGACAGAAGGAAGCTTAAGCATGGGGCATGCTCGTGCAATATTGTCAGTGACGGATAATAAAAAGAAAATGGAGCTGGCGGAAATGGTAAAGAGAAAAAACATTTCCGTTCGTGAGCTGGAAAGAAAAATACATACAATCAACAAGAACGGCGATGAAAAAAAACCAAAAGAAGAAAAGAGTGCCAATGTGCTGGAACTTGAAAGAGAATTTACCAGAAACGTAGGCACAAAAGTAACTATAAAGACGGTAGGAAAAAGAAAGCAAAGAGGAAAGATCATAATAGAATACTACAGCCTTGATGATTTTGACAGGATTAAGGAAAAATTGATTTAATAAAATAACGGATTCATAATAAATTAATGGCAAATACTAATAATATACCTTTAGATGAACAGCATGGTCAGGATGTAAATGTAAACATTAAAATAAGAAGAGATGTGTGTCTGTGGTTATTATTGGCACTACTGACCGTATCGGTAATATATCGGGTCATGAATGACCGATATAAAGTAAACGAACCATTTGTAATACAAGATGAAAATTCCCAGTCGTTACTGGATAAAATAAATCCTAATACAGCGAGTTGGGCTTCTCTGGCCCGATTGCCGGGAATTGGCCCAGGCAAGGCAAAAGCGATAATTAAATTCAGAGAGGAATATAAGCAAAGCAATGGCCGGTCAGCTATTGCGTTTCAAACTGATAACGATTTGTGTAAGGTTAAAGGAATAGGGGGGCTAACAGTAGAAAAAATAAAGGAATATCTGGTTTATGGAACAATGGGAGATACAGAAAACTAGCGGAATATGTTCGGGAACCGGAAACGAACTTCAGCCCGGCGAAGAATATTACGCAGCCTTGATAGATATAGAAAACGGATTTGAACGACGTGACTATAGTATTGCTTACTGGCAGGAACAGAAACCGGAGGTTTACAGTCACTGGAAGACACATATACCCTTGCCCAATCAAAAGAAAAAGTTATTCGTTGAAGACGGTATTTTAATCAACTTTTTCGAAAGGTTGGCCGAAGAGAAGCAGCCCGAGAGGGTAAACTTTCGTTTTGTGCTGGCTCTGATATTGATGCGCAAACGGCTATTGAAATATGAGGACAGCCGCCGGGACGGCCTTGAGGAAATCTGGAAGATGCGCTTTGTGCGGGAGACAAAAATCCACGAGGTGGTTAACCCCCAATTGGATGATGATCAGATAGAGCAGGTCTCCAAAGAATTGGGCAGCATACTCCAGGGGGAATTATAAAAAGAATTTGTTGATTCAGACCGCGAAAGGAACAACATGCGAAAATATCGCAACTGGGTGATATGTTGGAGCTTGGCCCTGTTGGTGCTGACCGGCTGCAAAACCTTGCCGCCGATACCGGCGCCGCTGACGAGGATGGAAGTACTCGAGCGGTTTAACTCCAATGTGGCGGCGCTTGGTGCCTTCAAGGCAAGTATCTTTGAATGGGATGCGAAAATCGTCGATGAACAAGGAAAGAAGCAACGGCACCGTCATTTAGGGGGAAGTGTACGCTACCTACCTCCGGAAGAACCCTTAAAGCCATCATCATTTTTTCTTTCCACCCGTGCCCCTATAGGAGAGGCATTGGTGGTAGGCTCGAACGAAGAAGAATACTGGATGTATATCAAGCCGTTAGGTAAAGGTTGGTGGGGCAAGTATAAGCATCAGGATAAGAAATGTGCAGACAAGATGATGATCAATCCGCAGGCGTTTTTGGAATTCATCGGCCTGCGGCAATTGCCGACTCAGCCGGTACGTCCGGGATACAAAGTAGGGCGGGAACAAAATATCCTGGAGTTCATAGAATTGGTTGACGGGGGCTATTGGATAAAACGCGAGATTATAATCGACCGGCGGGACAATCTACCCAAAGAAGTCAGGGCTTACGGAGAAAATGGAAAATTAATTCTCCAAAGTTGGTTAGGCAAATATAAGCAACTGGGCCGGGCCTGGGTACCGAGCGAGGTTCGAGTTATAGAAAAAAACGGCGCTGAGGTCATGTTAGACTTCCGTTTGAAATTGTGGAACTTTAAGACGATCGACAAGGATGATCGTAAACTGTCAATACTTTTACGGCGTCCCGGGAAAATCAAGGGAATTAATGATTATCAACAAATCGACCAGGAGTGTGAAAATATCCGGTAAAGTTAATACAGTTGAGCTGCAAGTTACGGGTACTTTTTGGTATAGAGTGGCTTTGTGTTTATTGCTGCTGGGGGGAACTGTCCGGGCGGAACAAGGATTGGTTGGTCCACAGGAATGGGCTGATATCTGGGCTGCCGGCGACGAGGCGGGAGTTTATATGGCGGTCGCGCAGAAGGAAAATGAAGACCCGGGTTTTCGAATCTATCAGCGTGACAAAATAGCGGCAAGATTTCTTCCCGGCCAATGGTATCAAGGGCGTATTGCCGACGTCATAAAGGTCGAAGACCGCTTGATGGTTTTTTTAACCCAGGGAGCCTGTCAGAGTTATGATCTTTATACCAGCCAAACTGAAAGACGTCTTCCGGAGGGATTAAAATTTATCAGCGGTGCTTATGAAAACAATCATTTATATGTTTTGGCCCGCGCGGAAGGTTCACTTGTTCTTTCGCTCCCTTCGATACAGAAACAACAATCCGTCAATGAAGTAAAAGAAATCCCACAAGTGGTACTGAACAAGAAGGAAGGACTGCCGGACGCCAATATGCTGCAGGTTCAGCCCAAAGTGCAGGTAGAAGAATCGCTGCCGGAATGGTCCTTTGGGAAGGGGGACTTAATGCTTCTGCGTCATGGGACGGATAATCGCTGGCAAATGGTATCCGCAGAAGCGCCTGCGCTATTCGAGAGACAAACGAAGCCGATGAAAATCGGAGTGCTGGATGAGGTGGTATATTTATTCGGTATTACGGAAGGATATTTGCAAAAATTTATTTGGGACAAAGGAAACCTGACCGGCTCGGAAATATTGTCGATTAAAAATGTGGCGGCGGTCACAGTTTTAAGGATTAATCGACAGATAAGAATTGTGGTGGCTGTGGCTCCCGAAGCGACAGATAAAATTGTTCAGCAGCCGGATGAGCAGGAGCAAATTTTTAAGATTGGTTGGCAGACGCAGGGGGGATGGCAGTTCAGTGAGCCGCTTAAAAAAAAGCCCAAAGATGTTTTACACGCACAGTTGTCTCAGGTGAGCTTCGCCGGTCTAGGCCAGAATATTGCCGTCTTTACCAGACAGGAAAATGAAGCAGTCCTATTCGGTCAATATGACGCCCAAGGCGAACTGCGGGAAAACCTCGAACAGAATATAGCGGGTGTGTTGGACAAGTCCGGCCGATGGTTTTTATGGTTCACGGGACCGTACGTAACGATAATTTGTCTTGTTGCTGTAATGACAATTGTGTTTTGGCACCGGGGGGCGTTGTTTGAAGAGATTATCACTCAGCCGGAATTAGTGCCTTTGGCGCCTATCTGGGCCCGCGGCATAGCATTCATTCTGGATATAATTATTATAAGCGCCGCCACGATTATGTTTATGCACCTTATTCATCTGGAATTTTCTATTCCGGAAAATATTTCGCTTAACTCTAAAGCGGAATGGGACCTGATGATGCAGGGCATTTGGGATCCGTCCGTTTTACGGGCGGTGATGTACATATTTTTAATAATGTGTGTAATATTCCTGATATACTTTGCGGTTTTTGAATATTATTTTTCCGCCACACCAGGCAAGATGGCCTTGCAGTTGCAGGTGGTCAACCTGCAGCGTAAAAAAACCGTTGAGGGACTGGAGGAAGAAGCCGACCAAATTATGCCGCCCCCGTTAGCTCAACCAACGATAGGGCGGTTAACCCTCAGTCAGGTAATCATTCGCACTTTGCTGCGTTTTATCGAACTGCGCGTGATTTTATTGGTTTGTTTTTTAATGCTGGTATCGAGACGGCATCAGCGACCGGGTGAGCTGTTAACCCGGACAATGGTAGTAATGAAAAAACCTGGGAACATTGTTCGGAATAAGGGCTCGGTATAACAATTATCGAATAAGATTATTACCAGGTCATAGTAAGCAGGTCGGGTAGTTGTTTGATTCGCAGTAGATTTGACGGCACATCAGGGGGCACCGGCTTATCACCGTTGGTAATCCAGACCGGTGTCAGACCTGCCGCAGCGGCACCCTGAATATCACTTTCATAATAATCACCCACATAGGCACAAATCTCAGGACGTAGTTGCAAATCATCCAGGGCGGCCTGAAAGATGCGCCGGTCGGGCTTGGAGCAGCCCACGACAGTTGAGTCAATCATCGTTTCAAAATAACGGTCGAATTGAAACTGTTTACACCATCCCGCGGTATTACCCCAGTTATTACTAATACAACCCAGTCGAAATCTTTGGTGTAATTTCTCCAAAGTAGGCAGGTTGCGCTCTAAGACCGGGATGGTCTCAGCAAGGAATTCCTGGACAACCTCCTCCGGATCCCAGCAGATGATTTGATGGTCGTTTTGGCTCATTATGGTATGAGTCTCTCGGCAGATGCGACTTGCCATACCTTCCAGGGGCAGCGTGGAGGCATCTTCCATCTGGGCGATCTCGTCGGCGGCTTGGCGGGTGAGTTTTTGAAACTCGTCCTTATCGAGTGGCCCGCTAAGCCGGGTTACTATTTTGTAGATACGGGTAAACCAGTCGGTACCGTCGCTATCTAAAGTACCACCGAAGTCAAAAAGTATGGCTTTAATCTTCATAAAATTAAGTCGTGATTTGAGAGGGTAGGTCTTGCAGGATGTCCCAGGCCTCACGCTGTGGTCCGGATTCGAAAGTGGAACTTTCAGCAGAAGCCCAGGCCTGAGCAAGATATTTTTGAGCTGTTTCAATATATTGATTAGCACGCTGCCGGGCAAAATCTATACTGCCGGATTGAATTAGTTTATTGCGGAGCTGATTGGTAACTTGTGGGTCGGCCCAGTTAGTTTGTAACCATTGTTTTTCCTCGGCTGAGGAGTTTTCCAGAAAGTGGATACAGGGAAGGGTAATTTTTTCAAGGGCCATATCAGTACCTAATGTTTTACCGGCGGCGTCTTCATTGCCGACAAGGTCGGTTATGTCATCGAGTATCTGGTAAGCAATACCCAGGTTCAAGCCGAATGATTGCAAAGCCTGACAGGTTTTCTCATCTGCCCCACTGGCGCCGGCACCCAGATAACAACAAGCGGCAATCAAACCGGCGGTTTTACGGGTTATTATGTCCAGATAATGTTCTTCACTCAGGTGGTAGTTGCCGCGCTGATGTAACTGGATAAGTTCCCCCGCACAGACGGTGTTCGTGGAAGCAGCGATCATTCGGCTGACGGATTGAGATTCGAGAGAACTACATAGATGAAAGGCGTGACTTATGAGCAGGTCGCCCAGAATGACAGCGGCTTCATTACCGTGGAGGGTGTTTAGGGTGTCTCGACCGCGTCGTAGTCGGGCCTCGTCCAGAACGTCGTCGTGGACCAAGGTGGCCAGGTGGACCATTTCGGTAACAGCGGCGATGACATGATGGTGATTATTAAGGGAGCCACAGGCCTGGCCGCAAAGCAGGACCAGGACCGGCCGGAGCATCTTGCCCCGGAATTGGCCTACCTGGTCCAACATATCGGAGATCAGGTTGTGGTCGTTCACCAACTCGTTTTCGAACAGGTCTTTGACCTGCTGAAGGTCCTGAGCGATTAAGTTATAATCATGCAGCAATTGCATATAGGCCGGTCCCTTTAGTACATACAAATAAAAAATAATCCTTCGGCAGAGTCGGTATTAAACAATAGGGCTCGAGGATAAGCAGATCAATCCCGGTCCTCGAGCACTATATAAAACAGCTTTGATTAACTGCGGGCGTACTCTTCAAATTTTTCCAGTAGTTCTCTGGTAATTGTTCCCGGTCTGCCCGAGCCGATCTTTCTGCCGTCGATTTCCGTGACTCCGATTACCTCGGCGGCCGTACCGGTCAAAAACATTTCCTCGGCGGCGTAGAGGTCATAGCGGGTCAGGTCCCGTTCGATAACCTCGTAACCACTTTCCCGGGCCAGACGGATCACGATGGAACGCGTAATTCCTTCCAGTGATCCCGCGGCAGTCGGAGGCGTCATGATTTTACCCTCACGGACGATAAAGACATTATCGCCGGTGGCCTCGGCCACATAACCCTGATGGTTATACATTATCGCTTCGAGCATGTCCCGATCGAGAGCTTCCAGCTTAGCCAGGATGTTATTAAGGTAGTTAAGGCTTTTTATCTGGGGATTCACGCTTAAAGGATGATTGCGTATGGTATTGGCGCTGATCACCTTAAGCCCGTTTTCATATAGCTCGGGCGGATATAACTGGATGGTATCGGCAATGATGATAATCTGCCCCTGCTTACATACAAGGGGGTTGAGTCCCAGTGTTCCCACCCCGCGCGTGACCAGCAGACGGACATAGCCGTCGTTTAGATTGTTCGCCGCCACGGTGGCGTTGACATTATCCATCATGGTTTGTTTGTCGATGGGAATATTCAGTCGGATAGCCCGCCCCGAGCAGTAGAGTCGGTCTATGTGCGCCTTGTGCTCAAAGACCTTACCGCCGTAAACGCGAATTCCTTCAAAAACCCCATCGCCGTAGAGCAGTCCATGATCGAAAACAGACACTTTTGCTTCGGATTCGTCCACCAATCCATCATTGAGCCAGATTTTTAAGCCCATAGCACACCTTTAAAAAAACGTTTCTACTAACTCATAATACAGAGCAGTGTATTTTAACCGATTTTCCCGTCTCGTAAAACTAATTTTCGGTGGGCCCGGGCGGCAATATTTGGATCGTGGGTTACCATAACCACCGTCTGACCGCGGCGATTGAGGCTCTCCAGCAGGTCGAGAATGGCGTTGCCAGCGGCTGAGTCGAGGTTTCCGGTGGGTTCGTCGGCCAGCAGGAGCCGGGGCTTTTGAATCAAAGCCCGGGCCAGGGCTACGCGCTGCAGCTGCCCCCCGGATAGCGTGGACGGCCTTTGTTTATAGATTGTTTTGTCTGCCAGCCCCACATCCGCGATCATCTGGCGGGCCTGTTGGCGGGCCGATAGACGTCGGCCGAGCCAGGCCCAGATAGGGCAATCCACCATCATTGATAGTATTACGTTTTCCTCCAGGGTAAGTTCCGGCAGCAGATGATAAAACTGGAACACAAATCCTATATCCCGGCTCCGCATTCGATTCTGACGGGCTGAGGACAGACTAAATACATCCTGGCCGTCAAAAAAGACCTCCCCTCGGTCCGGATGGTCCAGCAGCCCCAGGATATGCAGCAGGGTGCTTTTGCCGCTGCCGCTGGCCCCCATAATGGCGATAAACTCACCCTGGGTAACCTGCATATTCACACCCCGCAGTACATGCTGCTTAGTGCGTCCCAGCGTATAGGTTTTGTGCAGATTACTGGCTTTTAGGATAATATTGTTTTCTTGGCTCATAATGTTGTTATCGTTTTTTAGAAAGACCTCCGGATTTTACCCCAGAGAGCGTTCAATTCGTACATAAATTTGTAGTTTATCATTCCAGCTAAAAATGTTTTCAGTTTACTCCACACGCAGAGCATCGACTACGGACAGCCTCGCAGCCCGCCGCGCAGGTATAGCGGCCCCGGCAATCGAGGCCAGAACCGCCACCGCGACGATAATCAGAACCTGATTGATATCGACCGTGTCGGGAATTTTTTCGATGGCATAAATTTCCGGGTTCCACAGTTGGAACTTGAAATGCTTGAACAGCCAGTCTTCAATTTTGTTACTGTTAGCCACAATGGTTACCCCCAGCACCGTCCCCACCACTGCGCCTATGATACCTACCAAAGCGCCGTATCCTAAAAATATCTGTGCCAGTGACCAGCCCGAACTCCCCAGGCTCTTGAGTATTCCCAGGTCTTTTATTTTTTCCGCCACGATCATATAGAAGATCGCAAAAACAATAAACACCGCTACCACGCCGATCATACAAAATACGATAACCATCAAATCTTTTTCCTTTTCCATCGGCGCGATAAAGTCACGCCGGAAAAGCTGCCAGGGTTGCAGGGTAACATCTGCCAAAAGTTCAGGTTTTTGTTTTTGTTCTATAAATTGCCCCCATAGATTCACGATTTGCGCCCGGGCCTGTTCCGCATCCACCCCCTCTTTTAGCTTTATGCGGATCTCACTGGTGCGTCCCGGTGAGTTTTCCCGTTCGTCCATCCAGCCCAATTTCTGCAGCTCCGCGAAATCGACAAGGATGGCATAGTCGGCGTCCAGCAAACCGGTATTCATCTCATTGATAAAATAGAATGATTGAAGCTCGCCGAATTGGGAACCGGTTAGAGCGCCTTTGCTGTTCAAACCGAATATGGTTATGGGCAGAGGCTCAAAGTGTTGCCCGAGAGAACGGCTCAAGGGATGCCCCTCGGAATAACGCCCGGCTATATAACCCCGGCGTCTTTGTTCCGGCGTGAGGGGTTGTGCCTGGGCCGCTCGATAGTATTGAGCGGGAATAACAAACGAAGGTGGGTCGGTTATCGAGGCAAAACCAAAAGATTTGTCCACGTTCGTGACCCGGCAAAATTCGTCCAGCCGGACCCCGAATATTTCACCTGATTTATCCGAATCAATCAGGGCAAAGGTCTTGATTACAGGTGTAGCCTCGAGAACCATTTCATTTTTACGCAACTGTTCAATAAACTCATCGTAAAATGGAAATCCCACCAGAGAAGCACGCGTCAGGATCAAATCACCTGCCCAGCCATGATTACGCCTGCGGGCGTCTTCGACCAGCCCCGACATCACGCTCAGAACGACGATGACCATCATCACTAACAGCATAACGCCGACCACCGCGATCAATGCCACGCGTTTTTTAATGAAGTAACGCCAAATTAATAATAGCCTATACATAAATCAAAGTTCTATTCATAACGTAGGGCCTGTACCGGCTCAAGCCTGGCGGCTCGTATGGCGGGTAGCAGCGCCCCCAGTATGGCGGTCAACACTCCCACAATCAAAATCCAAACAATCGAAGACCAGGCCACTTCGTTGGGAATTTGACTAAAAAGATAGACGCCGCTTTTCCATATCTTAAAGCCCAGTAATTTTGTTAATACACTTTCAATCAGATTGATATTCCGCGTCGCCCAGATACCCAGCAGCAATCCCAGCCCGCTGCCTGCACAACCGATAGCAGCGCCATAGGCCAGGAAAAGCCCCGCCACAGAAATACGCGCTGAACCGATGGCCCGGAGAATACCAATATCTTTTTGCTTTTGCATAACGATCATTAGCAGGATAACAAATATTAAAAGAACAGCGACCAGGCAGATAAGGCCGATGATCAACTGCATAATACTTAATTGCTTGTTTACTTCATTGGTGAGTAGCCGCAGGTTGGGCATTTCCAATGAAACTAACATTCGTGCATTTTCAATCCTGCTTTCCGGCCAATGTAAACTGGACCGGGCAAATTGCCGCCAATGCTCTTCCAATTTATCTTTGATCTCGGCCGGGACAACATTCGGCTTGAGAAATATCAGAATTCGGCCCAGACATTCTTTCCCGTCTGGCCCATCCGTACCTATCAAATCACGCAGGTAATTAAAGGGCAGATACACATTGGTGGTATCAGTCTGATAGATGCCGGTTTCTATGACATCGACGGGCCAGCAGATTGCCTGGATTTTTTTCACCGTCGCCGCCCGTTCTGCAGAAGGCCGCGAACTTTTACCGGTGGTAATGATCAATGGGGTGGTTCGGTTGCGCACTTGTTCAATAAGAACTTCCCGATTGTATTGATCGGTTATCTCATCCGGTTGGGCGAGGATCCCGATCCCGACTATAGCGCCCACCGGCAATTTATCTTCGGGTGCACGCCGCTTAAACTTTTTTTTATGCCAGCTCTGATATGCTTCCACCGCCTCTGCGGAAAGGGCAAAGCTCGGCGGTACGTTTTGGTCCTTCTCAAGGAGCAGTCCCCGACGAAATTCCTGATCATCTGCAGCTCGCCTCAGATCAATTCCCTGCAGTTCTACCCCCCTGACATCGCCTGGCCCCAGATACAATAGAGCTCCCGTATTGGTTACGTATGTGGCACGGGAAACCTGCTCAAACCGTTCGATATGTTCCGCCAATTCGTCAAAACGGTGCAAAGGATATTGGGGCAATAGTTCAATCTGCCCCCACGACCTCTGCCAATACTTGTTCAGGGAATCGATAAAACCATGAAAAAGACTGGTAATGACGATCAGCATACCCACACAAAGAGCAACCGCTGCGATTCCGAAAAACGCAATCCGCCTTTTACGCAGATAGCGAAGACAAAGAAATAATTTATGCACTTTGTATGGTTCCGTTCTCAATAAGTTTTAGGTACAGGCGTGAGCACTATTTAAGATGAATTTTGAATACATGTCTATAAAAAAGTATATTGAAAACAGATAATATTTCCATCATCCCGGATGAGGATTACGAGTAGAAATAGTGCTTCCTGTGCGGAAAAATAAAATAGGATTTTGGTTATAATCTTTCTGTTGATATAAAAAATGTATCTGGTTAAAATATCACTGGCGTTGGAATTATTCTGAATTCTAATTTGCGTTTGGACAAAACAGGAGTAGCCCATGATTATAGTGAATACCGAATCCATACCGGGCCTGCGCATCAGGCAGATGATTGGACTTGTGCAGGGTAATACGATTCGCGCCAAGCATCTCGGCCGCGATATTGCCGCCGGCCTGAAAAATATTGTCGGTGGTGAGCTCAAAGGTTATACCGAGCTGTTGACTGAAGCCCGCCGCCAGGCGGTGGAACGCATGATCGCCCAGGCCCAGCAGTTGGGTGCCAATGGAGTAGTCAACGTGCGCTTCAGTACCAGTGCCATAACCCAGGGGGCAGCTGAGCTTTATGTCTATGGCACGGCGGTCATAGTCGAACCCGAACAAGCTGGTGTTCAGGAGGCGAATCATGTTAGCTAGTGCACAGGGAAATTCTCTAATCAATTTGTTGGATTTTTCCATACCGGCCTTTCTGATAATTTTGGCCTTTATCACAGGCCGATATATCGAACGGCGGCATTTCCGTAACCTAGCTCAGCGGGAACAGCAATTGTCCGACATGATTATTTCCGACGTAAAGACTTTCCCAAACGGAGCACAGCCGCATAAAAAGGCTGAACTGGTAATGGGCCAGGTCGTTATTGCCACCGACTATCTGAAGACTTTTCTTGCCGGGTTAAAAAAAATATTCGGAGGAGAATTAAAGAGCTACGAAACCCTGATGGAACGGGCCCGCCGGGAAGCCCTGCTCCGCATGCAGGAAGATGCTCGGTCGCGCGGATATAATGCCGTCTGTAATGTGCGTCTATCATTTGCCGATATCGGCGGCATGTCAGGTACCAAGGGTTCGGTTATGGTAGAGATATTTGCCTTCGGAACGGCTTATTGTCGCCTGGATGCCTGAGTTGTACCAATGAGAGAACCGTCCCATGATCCATCTGTCTTCGACGAACCACATATGCGCGGTGGTATATCTCCGCCGGACGCAAGTGAAGCAAAGGCCGAGCGCATTCTCCAGAATGAATCCCCCCGGGAAAATTCGCTGGATCAACAGGTCGAACACACTGTATGGGACGAACCGGCCCTGTCCGGTGAGTTAAATGAAGAGATTCCCCCGGATGCCCTGCAATATCGTACCTGGCTGGAAAGACGTCGCGGGCAAACTTCGCTGGGCAGGTCATGGGCGGTTACAATGGCTGTTATCTTACTTTCCGGTCCCTGGGCGATTTTGGGCGCCCTGCTGGGAGGATTCCTGGCCCGCGATCAGATTGTTACTCAGGTGATAGCGGTTATTGTCTTCGGCCCGCTTACCGAAGAAATTATGAAAATAGCCGCCGCCTTGTATCTGGTGGAGAAAAAACCTTTCCTGTTCAAATCCCCCCTGCAGATTACTATTTGTATCTTGGCTGGTTCTCTGGTTTTTGCCCTGGTGGAAAACCTGCTTTATTTGCATATCTATGTTCCCAATCCTTCATTGCGCCTGATCTACTGGCGCTGGACTGTTTGCGTAGCCCTGCACGTGAGTTGTTCGCTGATTGCTTGTCTGGGTCTCATCCACATTTGGCGTGATGTTTGGCAGAAGTTGCACCGGGCCGATTTGGCGTTGGCATACCCTTATATTCTAATCGCCGTCATCATCCACGGGACATACAATGCCTGCGCGGTTATCCTGTCTATGACGAAATATCACTTTTAATTATGCGATAAGTAGTGAAGCTGATAAAAGGTTATTTTGCTTCGATAGTATGCAGCAGAATGGAATGGCTGGTGGCGGGCACAGCCAGGGGCCTACCCGGCAATACGATGATTTTATCGGCATGCTTGACCCAGTTTCGTTCCAGGATCAGTTTCTCTGCTTGACTGATGAACTCTTTCGTATCTTTGGGCAGTTTGGCTCGTACCGGAATCACCCCGTAATGCAGAGCCATCTGCTGACAGAACAACTCATCCGAACTATACGCGACAATGGGTACATCGATACGCGACTTACTCAAAAGCCTTGCCGTCCCCCCCGTCTGGGACCACGTAAGCACCAGCTTCGCTTCCAGATCATCTATCATTTGAGCCACGCTTCGAGCCAGCGTCGCCGTAACCGCCATCTCTTCCGTCGCCTCGATCGTGGGCCGCGGCTCACTGTGTTCATCCAGATACGCCTCCGTCTTACCCGCAATCCGCCGAATGGTCTCTACCGCTTGCCTGGGATATTTACCCACAGCGGTCTCACCTGAAAGCATAACCGCATCGGTAAAATCCATGATGGCGTTGGCCACATCAGAAACTTCCGCCCGGGTGGGTACCGGCGCCTCGATCATGGATTGCAGCATCTGCGTGGCCACAATCACCGGCTTACCGAACCGTCGGCACAGTTTGGTAATCTTCTTTTGTATCAGCGGCACCTGGGCCAGGTCCATCTCCACCCCCAGATCACCCCTAGCTACCAACACCGCATCACTTACCTGCACAATATTTTCCAGATGTTCCACCGCTTGCGGCTTTTCAATCTTGGCTACCACTTTGATAGGCGAATCTTTTTCCTGCAGATAATTCTTCAGCTCTATAATTTCCGCTGCGCTGCGTACGAAACTAAGAGCCAGATAGTCCAGCTTATTTTCGATAGCCCAGTCCGCGCACTGCCAGTCCCGTGCGGTAATAGACGACGTGGACACCTCGGTATCCGGCAGATTTATCCCCTTATGTGAACTGACAAAACCTCCCACCTGCACCCGGCAAATCGTTTTGTCATTTTCTTTCTTTACAACAATTAGTTCTATTTGTCCGTCGTCAATCAGCACCCGATCGCCGGGCTTAACATCTTGGCTGAACGATTCATAATTGGTACCGAACCGGTAGGGCGTCCCTTTTTCCAGATCGGGTTGAATGATTACTTCTTCACCCGTCCGCAGCGACGGATTACCTCTTCGTTCCGGCCCCCCATCAGGTGCCAGTTGTTCGTACTCGATGATGCCGGTGCGAATTTTGGGCCCGCACAGATCACCCATAACCGCCAAGCCGTGGGCTGAGCCACTGCGTAGCTGATTGATTGTTTCCAGTAGGGATTTATGTTCTGCGAGAGTCCCGTGGGAGAAATTGAGGCGAAAAACATTCACACCCGCTTCAACAAGCGCTTCCATTACTTTCTCACCGGACGAAGCCGGCCCCAGTGTTGCAATAATCTTGGTTTTTATCATGATAGATGTTGATGTATCCGAAAAGGATGGGATTTGTCAAATTTTTTCCGCCGAGCCTTCTGACTTATCCACTGTAAGGATTGAGCATAAGCGATGCAGCCTGGCTAATGACCCGCGGTTTATGACCGTTTAGACGGCTTTCTCCGGCCAGATCGGCGGCATTGATGATTCGGGCCCCTTTAATCTCCAGCTTTCGCAGGCCCATCTCGAAATCATGGCATCCGTATCGATCGATTGCGTCCCGCACTACGGCCACCTTTTTACGTCGGCGCATCAGCCCCAGAACGATATGTTTAATACTGTTATCCAGTCCCACGCCGAAAACGACAAACTCATCAGCCCGGGCTTCCGACATCAGTCGATCAGCCCGAGGCAGAGAAAAGGGATCTTCCGAGCGTGATTCCAATATAACTTGCTGATAATTATTCAGGATATGATGAGGCAAATCCATGCGGTTTTCCGGGCCGAACACCACGTTGGAATTGAGTATCGTCGTACGGATCTTTTTCTGGCCCGAACTGCCTTCCTGACACAAAGCTTCGATATCATCCAATAGCTCGGGGCAACTTGATGTCCGCCTGCACAACGCCGTTGATATTACCGGAATATTGCGCACCCGAGCCCACGCAAAGAGCCTGCGTATTTTGCGCAGCAGTTCCGTGCGATTATGATTGCCGAAGTGAATAAGGTCATACTGTGTATTCACATCGACCAGGACTCGTCGATATCTGCGTAGCAGTAACTTGGCCATCTGCCTCTCCTCTCTTCCTGCTGGTGTCGCACAAGGCAAATATATATATGCCGTATCTCTACACTGTTATCTCAAATCGGTAAGCCCTGGAAGCGCCTTTAGACCCATTTGGTGCTGTGAATCAGTATTGTTCCTTTCATAGAATCGTGTTGGCTCGGTTTCTTGATTTATCGGCCCTTTTGCAATATTATATGGCCGTTGTTTTCAATTGGTGCCTACTTGGAGATTTTTTTTGCCTCTTACCGAATCTGATATCGCCCTGGATTTCTATAACTGTCCTTCTGAGTTGGACTTAAGTAGTGTTTTTGTCCGCAGCGCCCCCGTTCAAATTGATGTAGGTTCCGGCAAAGGCACCTTTATTTTGAACCAGGCCCGCGCCCATCCTGATATCAACTTTCTCGGCATTGAATGGGCCAATAAATATTATCGTTATAGTCTCGATCGTATTTGCCGTTGGCAGATGGAAAATGTTCGCATCGCCCGCGCCGACGTCCGTGACGTTATAGGCCGTTTCTTGCCCGCTGAATCCATCGATACTTTTCACATATACTTTCCAGATCCCTGGCCCAAAAAGCGTCATCACAAACGCCGCTTCTTTAATCCAGCCAACCTGCTTAATGTCATCCGCTGCCTAACCCCCGGTGGCTTTCTGCGCACCGCCACCGACCATCAGGAATATTTCCAGGTTATAAGCGACCTGCTTTTAAATCATCCTCAGATCGCTGCCAACTTCCGCCGGGTAGATTTCCTCCCTGCCTCCTCCGCCGACGAAGGCGAATGGGTTGGCACCAATTTCGAACGAAAGTATCTAAAGGAAAACCGTCAGTTTTATACCCTCGCCCTGCAGAAAATTTAGATTAAAAATCATATGTTTTCCAAATTGATTATCATTTTACGCATGATCAAGTTTTCCCACTCGGTCTTTGCCCTGCCCTTTGCGTTGATGGCCTTTTTCCTGGCCGGCAATTCCGGCACCGGCGGTTTTCCCGGCTGGGGCAAATTGATTTTAATCATCTGGTGTATGGTCTGGGCCCGCTCGGCCGCCATGACCTTTAACCGTATCGCCGATGTTTTTATCGACAGCCGCAATCCCCGCACCGCCTCCCGCGCCCTGCCCGGCGGCCTGCTAACCAAAAAACAAGCCTACCGTTTTCTTTTTATTTGCTCGTTTCTTTTTGTGGGCGGTACCTATCTTTTTTGGCGCCCTATCGGCCTTGGTTCCCAAACCGGCCCCTGGTTCGGTTACGGCAATTTCTGGCCTTTGGCACTGTCCCTGCCGGTCCTGTTTTTTATCTGCCTCTACAGCTTTACCAAACGCTTCACCTGGCTGTCCCACTTTTGGCTCGGCGCCTCCCTTATGTTAGCCCCCGTAGCTACCTGGATCGCTGTAAGTGCTCCGGATGGTCCCTTTATCTCTGACAAGGTTATTATCCTGGGCCTTGCTGTTTTATTATGGACCGCCGGCTTTGATATCATCTACGCCTGCCAGGACATCCAGATCGACCGCCGCGACGGTCTCTATTCCCTCCCGGCATATTTGGGTATCCCGACCTCCCTGTGGATCAGCCGCACCTGCCATTCCCTCGCTATAACGTTACTTCTGCTCTTGGCCCTGCGCGCCGGCCTAGGTCGTATATACCTGACCGCCGTCATTGTTGCCGCCGTCTTATTGCTTATTGAGCATCTGCTCGTCAGAAATGGTAAGATGACCCATATCAAGATCGCCTTCGGCACCCTCAACGGCCTTATCAGCATCCTCCTCGCCGCCGCCACCATCTGCGACATCATGTGCTAGATGAATCTATGAGTTAAAAACAAAAAAATAGGAGCTCAATTTTGTGTGAGCTCCTTATTTTTGGTCTTTTGTTAACTTGGAGGATATTGGCTTACGCACGCCAGGGGCGGGGGCGTTTTTCATTGAGGGTTTTATCATTGAGGATTTTCTTAGCGATAATCGTATCTTCAATAATTTGAAAATCGAACATGCCCGCACAGACAAAGTCCGCCCCACTCTCAAAGGCGAATTTAAATCCCTTGCTGGGATGAATGGCACCGGCTGCCATCACCTTAAAGGCGATCCACGGCTCTTTGATCGTCTTCATATATTCGAAGGTTTCCTTCGGATTGATACACCACATATTGTCATGGTGTTTTTCATGTTCGGGGAAGAAACCGCTGACCTCATCAAAGTCTTTTCGATTGTCTTTGGGCGTAGCCGACCAGTAACTGTCCGGATGCAGAGTCTTCATCCAGAAGTCCGGTTTGATCCCCGCCTTGACGCACGCCTTGACGGTTTCCAGGCAGTGGGCGCCGACACCCATGGGCACCTTGAATTTTTTGCCGTATTCCACCGCCTCACCGATTAGATGTACCTTGCCGTGCTTGACGGCGTTGTCGGCCCTGCCCCCATGATAATACACGGCGTCCGCGCCGTTATCGATTGACTGTTTGATACCTTCTTGTATGGTTTTCCCTGCCCCGCAATCTGAAAACCATTGCATCGTGCCCCCGCGTTCGTTCCGATACATATTGATCACCCGGGCGGAAACGGGATTGGTAATTATTGCGTTGACCCCTCTTTCTTCGGCCAGTTCCAGAGTTTCGCACACCTTTTCATCCGTATGATACGCCTTGATAATACTGGAGACGTACATCAGATCACGACTATGCGCCCAGCCGCCGATCAGATTACCGCCGCAGATAATTCTGCTTATCTTCAGCGACCCGATTTTACCTCTGGGTATTCCGTGCTCGGATTCAACTTTATCTTGTTTAGGTTTCTGCTCTTTATCCGAAAGCTTCCCTAGTAGTACTTTCTCTTTAAAACTCGCCGCCAGGGCCGCACCCGTAGAAACAGTTAACGACTTCTTGAGAAAATTTCGCCTGCTTACCTCATTTTCCATCTTGCACCTCGCTGACCTTCGCTGGTTTTGTTGCTGTATTCTTTTGATAACAATTTATCTCTATAGGACTTAATTGGAAATTAGCGCCCTACGCACACCAGGTGCGTTTGCGCTTATCGTTTAAGTTTTTATCATGCAGGATATTTTTAGCGATAATCACATCCTCCACCACTTGAAAGTCAAACATCCCCACACAGCAGAAATCGGCGCCGTTCTCAAAGGCATATTTCAAACCCTCACGCGGGTGAATAGCCCCTGCCCCCAGGACTTTATAGGCAATCCAGGGTTTTTTTATAGTCTTCATAAATTCGATAGTCTTTTCCGGCGTCTCGGACCACACGCTGTCATTGCGGGGCTGGATGCCGGCCGACCAGTAATTTTTCGCATTCAGAGTTTTCATATAAAAATCAACGTCTATGCCGGCCTTTTCGCACGCCATGGGTACCTCAATCATATGACCGGCAATACCGGCCGGTATTTCATTTTTCCTGATAAAGTCCACCGCCTTACCCAGCAGTTCTACCTTACCCGCCTTGACCAGTTTGTCCGCTACTCCCCCGTGGATATAACAGGCCTCAGCCCCGTTATCGATCGCCCGCTTCATATCGGAATAGAAATCACCTTCCGGCAGCTTACACTGACATATCCACTGCATCTTGCCGCCGACTTCGTTCCGGTAACCATTGATGATACGCAGACAATGATCGTCCAGGCGCAGGATAGCGGTATTAACCCCGCGATCTTCACAAATTTGCAGGGTTTCCCAGACCTTCTCATCGGTAAAGTAGTGCTTTAATAAGGGTGACACATAGATAA